>Ga0335074_10000117_pt1 | contig 133628 bp, 106 predicted proteins | sample Lox_Sample_23_FD_206715 | JGI IMG/M metagenome (GOLD analysis project Ga0335074, IMG submission 206715) | Soil microbial communities from Loxahatchee National Wildlife Refuge, Florida, United States - Lox_Sample_2.3 | ecosystem: Environmental > Terrestrial > Soil > Wetlands | place: USA...
CAAGGAACTGGAACGGGAGAACGCCAAGTTGAAGCGGCTGGTGGCGGAGCTGTCTTTGGAGAAGCAAATTCTGAAAGACGTCGCGGAGGGAAACTTCTAAGCCCTGAGCGGCGGCGTGGCGCGGTCAGGCATGCGCGCGAGGACTATCGAATTTCCGAGCGGCATGCCTGCCGGCTGCTGGGGCAGTGGAGAGGAACGCAACGCTACGAAGTGCTCTCCTAGAGGCGAGAACCATCACTCAGTCGGACGAACAGGTGCTCAACAGCCTGAGAAGGTTGCTCATAGAAAAGGGGAGGTTATCGCTGCAGTTGATCCACGATTCTTCCGAAACACCGTCTCCATCGACTTACCGACACCGCTTCGGAAGTTTGCGCCGTGCCTACGAAATGGTTGGATATTCCAGCCGTGGTTCGTCCCCCGAGAGACGTACCTTTCCATAGTCAAGCTCGTTCCACGGGAGTACTTGCTTAAAATGCACGATTACTTCGACTGGTACGGGTGCATGAAATGCGGCAGCCGAAGTCGCCCTTACGATCAAAATGGAATGTGCCGTCAATGCAGCACAAAGATTAGCAGAAGGCTGCGACGTTGCTGGAAAAGGCGTCTTAAAATGCTGAAGCAGCAAGCTCGCCAACACGAGATGAAACACATACTAGCCAACGCGAAGACCGCGCGAAGGTTGTTAGGCGACATGACGATTCCCGCGCTCGAACTCGCTGAACCCCGACGGCGAAAAGAATCCGTGAGAAACCCCGCAGGAGAACTCGCAGCGCTTGCACGTTGAAGCGAGCGGGCAAGGTCCCCAAATGGAAGTATGTTGTGGCGGCGGGGGACAAGTCGCACGTTTACCTGTGTATTGTGGGCGACTCGGTATGGCCAAACGGACCGACTTCCAACCATAATTTTCTCCTCGGTTTTTCCCTTAATCGCTCCACGTATTGTTGCGGAATCGGCTTGCGGACATTACGAATAGACAAGAATTAGGGCTTCCATTATGTTCTTTGCCGCTAGCGCAACTCCGGTCCTGACCGAATTACCTAGCAACGGTACGGGTCGTCATCAGACGTGGTGACGATCCGAGATTACGCGGACAAAAGGCGAAAAATGGAGCCGGATGTGACGTTACATTTTCGGTGACAAGGCTTCTTGCCAAGACGTCCCGTGCGGGGGAGCCTAGGATAGACTTTCGGTGTGCCGAAGCGCCCCTGTACAAATCGAGCCAATTGGCGAGTCGTACGCGGACAGCCCCAGAAGCGTCTCTCCGATCACTATAAGCTGGAGTGCGATTACGGCACCTCTCTAACGGGCATTTACAAAGAGGGAGATGCGGTGTTTTTGTGCGAAGGTCATGCAACCGCGCTCAGTCAATCCGATGGCGGCTCTATCGCAGGCGTGCGGGTGATCAGCGCTCAATCGCCGGACGCGATAACCTCGCGTACGACTTTCGAACAAGGCGAACTTCCCTTTCCGGTGTCGCCAGAGGCTGCTTCAACCCCCTACGATGAATCCACAATCGCAGAAACATTTCGAACTGTCGATGTTCTCACTCAAGCTGACATTTCTGCTGCTCCGTTCGTCGCTAAGGCGCGAACAGATGCGAAGGTCGCTGTCGCTAGAGGCTTGGTTCGGGATGTGACGTTCGGAGATTGTGCCAAGGCTCTGGTGGACGAAGCGATTTGGAACCTCGAACTAGGAAACATCACGGCGTATCGGACTGCGATCCAGCAAGGGAAATCCGCGCTCGAAGCGGCACAGGCTGCGGGCGGGCAGTTGGCAATAGTGCATCGCAGAATCGCGGAGTACACAGCCAAGATCGACGCCATCCTGTCAGAATCGAACGCCGCGTTGAGCGCAAGCGAAGTCGTTGATTGCCCGCTCGAAAAAGCGATGCTCGAAATCATCGAAAGCGGCACCTTGGAAGAGGCGGAAAAGGATGCCGCCATCAACGAGCTTGGCGAGTTTCAAAAATGGATCAGCGGTGAGCACGGACAACAGCTTTCTCTGCTCGAAGCGCATCAACTCTCACGCTCAGTCGGCGACCGAGCCAATTGGGGAATAGGGTCATGCTCGGTGGGGAAACTGAAGCCAACATACGTTGCGGTGTACAAAAGTTTGAAAACTGCGATTTTCTCGGCCGTACCTGCCGTACAGAGTGTGGATGAACGCCTAACAAATTTATGCGCGGCCAAATCAGAACTAGAGTTTGAGCCAACGCAAAAGCATCATCCAGCAGTGTTGTAGACGCGTCGTGACGCACCCTTCCTTGCTCTCACCGGCGTATCCTTTCCGATACGGCGGAGTTCGTCGAGAGCTACAGTCGTCCATTCCCGGTCTGAACTCTCCCGCCCGAGTTTCATCGCAACAGCCGTTGCTAACGTGTCGGCAAGCTCACTCGCTGTGATCACAGGCGGCCCGAATACTGGCATGGAATTTCCTCCTCGACCGTGTGGTTCATCTTACCCCATACAGAGTCACCTTCCCATCCACGACAACCGTCACGTGCCGTCCCTCGCTCAAATACTGCATCACCTTCTTGCCCGACCTCGCCAATTGCGTCCAGCGAGATTTCGTGTCCGGGTTCTGCTCCAGCCCGCGAATCTCGTTGCCGTCGAAAACGAAATCCACTCGCCGCAATCCGCGCTTGGGAGTGCGCCAGACAGGGTAGCGGCCGCTGTCCAGTTCGACGACCGTGGCGTTCTCCGCGAGAGCCTGTCGCCAGACCTCAATCAGCGTTTGCTCGAACGAAGAATTGGTCACGTTGTGTGAATTATATGCTCCGCCGCACTGCATGAAGCCGTGCTACGGGCAGCCAACTCGCATAGAGGTGCTAAGTTGGATTGCCGACCGCACACGACACGCAATGCCTGCAAAGGACGAATCAATTCCTGAAAACGCCGAGGGCGATTGGAAGGCTATAGCACGAAAACGGTGGCCGCTGTTCAAGATTCAGGGCGACGGACCATACGCGTCGATCACTCGCGGCGAGCGCACGGTCTGGTTGTTCACGACAGTCATTGAGCGGACCACGCACGCGCCACCCAATTCGCAGTTCGTGACTCTGCGCCCGCCTGAGCCAGCGCGAAAAGCTCGGGCGGATTGAGGCGGCAATTTCCTAAGCTTTTCCTAAGACTTTTGACCCAAATTGAACTCGCAGATTGTCCAACAACACTGGCAAAACGGTTTTTCGGGAATTTGCTCGTTGACCCTAAAGAAGTTGCGTTTTACCACTGGCACTGGCAATTTCTTGGGTTGCTCGGACGGAATTCCCCCTCTCCGCGAAACCTCAGGTCCGCCGCGATTGCAACTGGCGCAGCGCGATACAACCCTTCCTCGCGATTTCACTATCATCGTTTCGTGCCATGCAGGCATCCTTGTGTTCCGAGGATTCGCCCAATTGTTTGCGCCAGCGCCGATAGGCTTCTTGAATCGCGCCGCGGAAGGCTCCCGGCGTAGTTTGGCGAAGGAGAAAACCATGAACGCAGATTTCGCGCACTATGCCGCCAAATTCGCGCTCGTATCGCTTGCGCTGCTGTTTATGCTTGCGGCCGTCGCGCGTCCGGTTCGCGCGGCGCGCCCAGACGAAAAGCAATCGCCGAGCGCTGCGGTCAGCACGCAGAAAGATAACGTCGACCTGTCGCTCACGGTCTACAACTCGAATCTCGCGCTGGTTCGCGACGTGCGGCGCATGTATTTACAGCCGGGCGCTTTCCTCGTGCGTTTCGAAGACATTCCTTCGTCGATCAATTCCGCGAGCGTGCAACTGCGTTCGCTCGCGAATCCTGCGCAATTACGAATCGTCGAGCAGAATTACGAATACGATCAGCTCGATCCGCAAAAACTGTTGCAGATGTATGTCGGCCGAGAGATCACTCTGGTGCAGCGCGAGCAGCAGGGCGGATCCACGAAATGGGTGCAAACAAAAGCGGTACTCCTCGCTGACACGAACGGGCCCGTGTGGAGAATCGGCAATGAAGTCGTCACCGGTTCGGTTGCGGATGCCTACCGCTTTCCGGACCTGCCGGCGAATCTCTACAGCAAACCGACGCTTCTTTGGACGCTCGACAATCACGGTCCGACCAGCAATTCCAACGGGCAGCGCGTCGAGGTTTCCTATCTCACCGGCAACATAAACTGGAACGCCGATTACGCGCTTACCGTCAGCGAGAGCGAAAAGAACGCAGCGCTGCAGGGCTGGGTGACGCTGACCAACAACAGCGGCATCGCCTACGACAGCGCAAAACTGCAGCTGGTCGCCGGGCAGATTCACCAGGCCGCACCGGTGCAACGCATCATGCCGATGATGGCGATGGCCGCCAAAGCCGAAAGCGCGGCTGCGCCGGAATTTCAGCAGCAGGCGTTTTCCGAATACCACCTCTACACGCTGTCGCAGCGCACCTCCATCGCGAACAACGACTCGGAACAAATCAGCCTGCTCGCGGCGGCGAATATTCCCGTCGAAAAGTACCTGGAAGTCGACGGGCAGCCCTACTACTACCGCAACCCGCAGGGCATCGGGAACGCGATTCCAGAACCCGTGCAGGTTTTCTACCGGTTCAAGAACGACGAATCGTCGGGACTCGGAATGCCGCTACCCGGAGGCACGATGCGGGTTTATCAGAACGATGCGAATGGCGCCGCCGAGTTTATCGGCGAAGACGCGATCGAGCACACCCCGAAGGGAGAAACGGTGCGCGTGAATGTGGGCGACGCCTTTGACGTGGTATGCGAGCGGAAGGAGATCGACTACAAGCGGCTCTCGAACAACGCCGCCGAGATGGAATACCAGATCACGCTGCGGAACCACAAAGAGAGCGCAGTGACGGTGGAAGCGCGCGAGCCGGTGGGCGGAACCTGGGAAGTGGAGGATTCAAATTACAAGTGGACGAAGCTGGACGCCAACACCATCGGATTCGAAATTCCCGTGGAGAAGGACGGCAGCGCCACGCTCGATTACCGCGTGCGCGTGAAGTGGTAGGAGCTGAAAAACCAAATCAAAAAAAGTAAATCGCGCGCAGCGGCGCAGGGCTAATCGCCCGCGGTGCGGGCGTTGAGGAGCGCGAGTTCGCGAGCGAAGCGCGGATTTTGCGGGAATTCAGTGGTCAGATTGGAAAGCAATGCGCGGGCGCGGGCGGGCTGGTGCTCTCGTTCGCAGGCCAGCGCGAGGAGAATTTCCGCGAACGGACGAAGATACTGGCCGTGGTCCGCCGCGAGCTGCATTTCCTGCATGCCGCGGGTGCGATCTCCATGGATTCCGCCAAACCAGAGGAAGGCGCGTTTGTAGCTCGGCAAGCAGCCGATCACATAGTCACTGGCGCCCAGCGCCACGTATGCATCGTCGTCGGTGGGATCGATGGCCAGCAAGGCGTTGGCTTCGCGTTCGGCGCGCTTCATCAGGCCCAGGCCGTCCATCTGTTTCTTGATGATAAACGCGTCGTAGTCCGATTCCATTCCATCCGCCAGAGTGAGCGCCAGCAGGGCGCGGGCATCGTGCGGATAAGCCTTCAAGGTCGCTTGGGCCATACGGCGGGTTTCGCGGTCGGCGCGCAGGAACGGGACGTTGCGATTTTCAGCCGCGGTGCCGTCGGCGCCGTTCAGCAATTTGTCGTCGTTCAGGAAAAACTTCGAAGTGAAGATGCCCTTGGCGTTGAATTCCTCGTAGAGATAACTGGCCGCTTCGGCGGCTTTTCCAACGGGATCGGTGGGATGCGACTGCTGATAGCTCAAAAACTTTTCACGCGCGCCGGAGAAATTGAGTTCGTAGAGCTGCCGGAAGCCAGCCTGCAGAAGCGGCGAATCCGGACCGATGAATGATTGCGCGGGATTATGCGGTTTCGTGGTGTCGCTTGCAGCGCGGGCGGCAGGGGAGCAGCAAAACAACGACGCCAAAGAGACAGCCAGCAAAGCGGCTAGGCTGAAACGCAAGCAGCGTTGCGCCTGCGATCCCACCGAACGGAGACGAAAGGAATTTGGCAAGAGCTTTTCCCGATCGAATTTTTCAACCAGGACGCGATTAGGGGGGCGCGCCCGACTCCACACCTAGCAACAACCACCATTTTATCAGAATCGTCGAATGAATGCCTGGTTGCTTCATGCCGTTGCTCTAGAGATCACTCTCGAAAAAATCAGTCATTTCGCGGAACAGCTCGATTCGGGAGCCACGGTCGCTCATCGAGTGGCCGCGCCCCGGAAGGATCACCAGATCAGCAGGATAGGTGCCCAGCGAAATGAAGCGATTCAGCAATTCCGTGGTGTTGGCGAAGTGCACGTTGTCGTCGCCGGTGCCGTGGGCGATCAGCAGCTTGCCTTTCAGATTCTGCGCCTGGTTAATCGGCGAGCTGTCGTAATAGCCGGCGGGATTTTCCTGCGGCGTGCCCATGTAACGTTCGGTGTAGGCGGTGTCATAGATCCGCCAGTCGGTGACGGGCGAAACGGCCGCGCCGGCCTTGAAGACGTTGGGCGCGTTGAAAAGGGCTTCGAGGGTCATCGTGCCGCCGTAGCTCCAGCCCCAAATGCCAATGCGCGACGCATCGACCCAGGGAAGAGACTTCAGATATTTCACTCCAGCGAGCTGGTCCTGCAGTTCAATTTTCCCGAGGTGATGGTAGACCGGCGTTTCGAAAGCGTGGCCGCGGCCCCAGGATCCGCGGTTGTCCAGGATGAAAATCGTATAGCCCTTTTCAGCCATCATTTCATCCCACAGAAAATCCGAGTAACCCCACGCGTTTTGCACGTGCTGGTCTTGCGGACCACCGTAGACGTCGATCAGCACCGGATACTTTTTCTTGTCCTTGAAATCGCGCGGGCGAATCAATTCAGCGTCCAGCTTCGTTCCATCATCGGCGGGAACGGTGAGGAATTGAACGGGCGACAGGTGATAGGCGGCCAGATCGGCAACTTTGTTGTCGTTAAGGATCGCGACTCGCGCGCCGTCCATATGGTACAGATCCTGGCGCGGCGGGGTCATCGCGTTGGAGTAGGTGTCCACGAACGCGGAATCATCGGGCGAGACGATCACATCATGAACGCCGGGCGCCTGGGTAATGCGGGTGATGCTCTTGTCGGCAAGCGAGAGGCGGAAAAACTGATTGCCAAGCACGTTGTCCTTGTTGGACATGAAATAGAGGTAGCCGCGCGCCTCGTCGACAACCGGATGGCTGGGCGCGCCGGGGCCGAATCCACCGTTGCCGCTGATCTGCCAGTCTCCGCTGGTTAGCTGCTCGATGAGCTTGCCGGAAAGATCGTAGAGGTAATAGTGGCGATAGCCGGTGCGCTCGCTGGACCACAAGAAGCGCTTGCCGCCGGAGAAAAAATAAAGGTCGTCGGCGATGTTGATCCAGTAGGGGTCGGTTTCGGTGAGAATATTTTGCGAGGCGCCGGTAGCGGCGTCGCAAAAAAGCAGATCGAGGCGATTCTGCGCACGATTGAGGCGTTCGATTGCCACGCGGTTGCTATCGCGCAACCACACCACCCGCGGCAAGTAGACGTTCGTGTTCCCGCCGGCGTTCATCCACTGTGTCGCGCCGCCACTGATGGGAACGACTCCCACTTTGACAATCGGATTCGCCGTGCCCGCCTCCGGAAAGCGGGTGTAGAAGATTGAGCCGGCGGTCGAGCTCATGTCCATGATCGGGTACCGCTCGACGGGACGCTCGTCCATTTGATAATAGGCGATTTTCGAGGAGTTCGGCGACCACCAGTAGGCGGTGCTGCAGTCGAGCTCCTCGGGGTAGAGCCAGTCGAGATCGCCGTTGCGAAGCGCTTCGCTGCCTCCGGTGGTAAGCTGGCGAAGCTGGCCGGTGGCGACGCTGGCGATCCAGAGATTCCAACCGCGAACAAAGCTGACCCATTTTCCATCGGGCGAAAATTTGGGGTCGTCTATTTCGGCGGAGGCGCTAGTGCTTGCGGAATCATCGCCGACGAGCGTTTTTGGCGTCATCGTGTCGAGATCGAGCAGCACCAGCTTGTCGGTGCCGATCAGCAGCAGAGCATTTCCCTGCGGCGACCAGAGATAGCGAGCGGCCTCGACGCGGCCAAGGCCAGTGGACTGAATCGGGGAAGGGAGAAGCGGCGGCATGGCGGCGGCCAGCACGCGGCCTCCGACGAGAACGCGCCTTTTGCCGGTTTGCACGTCGAGAGTGGCGATATCTTCGCCGTCGTCGTCGGAATCGAGATACGAAATACGCTGGCCGTCGGGTTCCCATTCGACGCCGTCGGTGAGATAGCCGCTGAGGCTTGGAGCGCTGTAGATGCGCTCGACGGAAAGATCGCGGACCGCGCCAAAAAGCGGCTTCGCGGAAAGGGGCGACGGTGCGACGAGAAGGAGAAGGGCGGCGACGATGGCGACTAGAAATGGGGCGGGTTTGAGCCGGTTCCCCAGCGCATTTGAGCGCCGAAGAAAATGCACCGCGAAGTTCCGCCCTTGCATGTGCCCGGCCGTTTGTTTTCTGCGACTTACGTGTGTTGAAGGTCGATTGACCGTCCCGCCCTTTAAGCAGTGAGTAGTAAGTGGCGAGTGGTGAGTAGTGGAGCTTGAAGTTAGGGTCCCGCGCGGGCATGCTGCGTCGCCCTGAATTCCTCCAAAATTGGGCGTGAATGCATGCGCCGGGACGTTCCGGGTAGACAGGTGCGCCTTCGTTTGTTTTCTGCGACTTGCGTGTGTTTCTACTCGATAGACTGTTCCGGGTAGAATGCAGTGATTTTCGACTCGCGATTCGCGATCCGCGGCAGCTAATCGCAGCCCCGGATGCGAGACGGGAGTTGAGTCTCCACGGCGATCCGAGCCATCAATCGCAGAGACAAGGTCCGGCGGCGACTGTTCTTTATCCTTCCCGCTGTCGAATTGCTCGTCCAGACGCATCATGGCGTACTCACGCTAACACATTGCGCGGCAGAACCGCACCTGTACGGAGGGCCAGTTTTGGTACAGGCGAGGAAAATGGGAGCAGCGGCATTTCCGAAGCATAAGAAAGCAGACCCCGACCGTGTCCACGGAAAACGCGGCTGGATTCGTGACGACATCCGTTTTCTCCACGGAGGTTGATAGCAGACGCTGGCTCGTGGATCGAAGGCCGGCACAACATGCTGTGCCGCTGCGCAAGCACGAACAGCTTCGCCGCCTGCGAACTGCGGGAAAGTAGCTTGCCCGCTTCAGCCTGCTTTGCGATTACGCGGAGCTGAATCTACGCAAGTCCCCACCCTTCGCTGCGCGAAGGATGGGGCACCCGGCAGGACCTAAAAGCACATCAATCGACCTCACGTTCACTGGATGGCGATTACGATTTTGCCTACGTAGGCTTGGGTGGACTGGTAGCGAAAGGCATCGATGGCGTCCGCGAAGGGGAAGACTTTGTCGATGACGGGCTTGATGCGGTTGACGTCGATGGCGCGAATCAGGTTTTCGAGGCTGGCGCGGCTGCCGACGCCGATGCCATGCAGGCTGGCGGATTTGAACATCAGTTCGTGCGGATTGGCCTGACCGTCGGGGCCGGCGAGCACGCCGATGAGCGAGACCTTGCCTCCCCAGCCCACGCATAGGAACGATTTCGCGAGGGTGCCGATGCCTCCGTTTTCAACGACGCAATCGACGCCGCTTCCGCCGGTGAGGCGCTGAACTTCTTTTTCCCAATCAGGATGCGATTTGTAATTCACGCCGCCGGAAGCGCCGAGCGCGCGGGCTTTGGCGATCTTTTCGTCGCTCGACGAGGTAAGGATGACGCGCGCTCCCGCGGTGGTGGCGATTTGCAGCGCAAACATGGAAACGCCACCGGTGCCGAGGGAGAGCACGGTGTCTCCAGGCTTGATGGGGCGGCCCGCGACCATCAGCGCGTTCCACGCAGTGGCGCCGGCGCAGGAGAGTGTGGCGGCTTCTTCGAAGGAGAGGGTGGAAGGCATGGCCACCCAGCCGTCTTCGTGCAGCGAGACATATTCGGCGAGAGTGCCATCGAGCGGAGCGCCCAGCGCGCTGCGATTTTTGGGGGGAGCGCCGTCGATCCAAGTCTGGAAAAAAGTGGTGACGACGCGGTCGCCGGGCTTGAAGCGCGTGACGCGCGGGCCGACGGAAACGACCTCGCCGGCGCCATCGGAGCAGGGAATCGTGTCGTGATCGAGATTGTAGCGGTAACTGCCAGTGACGATGGCGTGGTCGCGATAATTCAGGGACGCCGCGCGGATGCGAACGAGCACGTCGTAATCGCCGGGAACCGGCTCGGGGCGTTCGGCGCGGTGGAGATCGTCGAGGCTGGTGATGGCTTTCGACATTTCGTAAACGATCATGAGAGGGGCCCTCGCTGATGGGATGAATGCGACGCAGCTGCAAAACCGCGCAGCGAAATTACGACGAGGCGAACATTAATGCAAGTGGGCCACGGAGACACAGAGGCACTGAGGTGAGGAAGTGGGAACCCAGGAAGCAGAAGCGCCGAGAAAACGAATGAAACAAACGAAACAAAAAACAGAGAACGCAGTAACGCAAGGGCGGGAGAGGAGGTAGCGGAAACACGGGAGGTAACGGAAGTCGAAGAACGCAAAGACAGCGAGGGAATCTCTAATCCTCCGATGCTCTGTGCCTCTGTGTCTATTTTGTTTCGGCGGAGGTCATGGTGACGGGGCCTTGGCCGCAGATTTCGAGGGTTACCCATCCGTCTTTCGCGCCGTCGTAGTGGACTTTTCCGGCGAGGTCGGTGACGAAGCTGCCGGTGGGCATGGGGACCATTTTGTCGGGCTGAAATTTCGTGCCGGTGCCGACCCACCAGGTGCCGGAAAGTACGGTGGCGTAACGGTCGTAGGTGTGGAAATGCGGATGGCTCATCAGGTGCGGCGGGAATTTCATCAGCACGATGTAAAAGCCGGGCTTGGTGGAATCGCCGACGAGAGTGGCCATTTGCGGACCGCCGGGACGTCCGCGCCAGTGGATTTGCGAGGGCCATTGGTAGGTGACATGAGTCGAGTCGATATGCGCGCCGGGAGGAACGATCGGATCGGCGGCGACGGCGGGCGCGGCGGATGATGCGTCCGATTGCGCGTGTGCGCGGGCGAACGTGATTGCGGCGCGGCAGGAGACGACGAGGAGTAGAACGCCGGCGAACGCGCCGAGCGCTTTGGTGCGAGACGCTAGAAAATTGCGCATGAGTTCCTCCTGAAGCGAATGCTGATTGTTGGTGGCCGCCGGCGCCATTTGCCGTGCAGTAGCCCAACGGCAGATTCCTCCGCAAAAGCGGCGTTCGGAATGCCAACGGTGGAGCTCGGCCGGCAGCAACGCGGGCCATCATATTACTTTTGGCGAGAGACGCGGCGAAAAGCTGTCCGTTGGTACAGGCTGATCGCTGGCGCGGGTCGAGGCGGACGCTGGCGGGCCTTGTCGCTTTGTGTGTGGGCTGCGGAATGGCTCGTGGCGGCGGGAGGCGAAACGGTCTAACCTTTTCGGTGCGCCGGCCGGTTTGGGATTTTCAGGCGGCGCGCTGCGTCTATTTCGCGGCACCTTCGAGGATCATCACGGGAGCGAGTTGATGGCGAATAACGGGCGGGACGCGGACGCGGAAGTTCTGGGCACGCTGGCGCTGGCGCCGCCGAAGATCGAGGAGTTCCGGCACGTAAAGGTGCGCGTGGAAGGAGATGTGGCGCGGCTAACGCTGGACCGTCCGGAGCACAACCTGCTGAACGAGCGGATGCTTTCAGAGCTGACGGTGGGGGTCAACACGTTTGGCGAGCGCAACGCGGTGAAGCTGATTGTGCTGGATTCGGCATGCAAAGCGTTTTGCGGAGGAATCGAGCTGGGCGAGTACACGCAGCGGCGGGTGTTTCAAATGCTCGAGGCGTTTCACGGGGCGTTTTCGGCAATGATGGACACGGGTACGCCGGTGCTGGCGGTGGTGAACGGACCGGCATACGGCGGGCTCGCGGGGCTGGCGGACCTGGTGATTGCCACTCCGAAGGCGCGCTTCGCGCAGCCGGAAATCAAGCTGGGAGTTTTTCCTCCGCTGGCGGCGGCGATTCTGCCGTACGTTCTAGGGCCGAGGCAGGCGCTGGAACTGGTGCTGACCGGAGAAGCGATTTCCGGCGAACGCGCGCGCGAGTTGGGCTTGGTGAACTGGCTGGTATCCGAGGACGAATTGCAGAAGAAAGAGGCTGAAGTGATTGCCAAGGTGACGGCGCAATCGGGTCCGGTGCTGACGATGGCGAAGAGGGCCATTCTGGGCAGCCTGGGTTTGCCGCTGCGCGACGGCGTTCGCAATTCGATGAAGATTTTTTTGAACGAGCTGGCGGAAGTGGAAGATTCGCAGGAAGGCGTGCGCGCGCTGGTGGAGAAACGCGCGCCGAAGTGGAAGAACCGCTAAGGGCGAGAGCGCCGCTGGTTCACGGCGCGCGCGGCGTGTTACACTCGCGAGCGACAATTGAACTGGTTTCGGGGATTCGGAAGGCCGTGAAAATCGGCCACGGTCCCGCCACTGTGATCGGCCCGCGCTAGAGATGGCGCTGAAACGCCGAGAGTCAGGAACGTACCCGAGCCAGTAACGCCAGTGCGCTTCGCGAGAAAGCGCGCGGCAGGAGCCTCGCGTCTCGCGAGGCTTTTTTGTTTTTGGAGGAATGATGCTGGCGCGCTGGCGCGGTGCGGCGAAGGTGCTTGCGGTCGCACTCATGGCGGGTGCGCTGGCGGTAGCAGGCGGCGCGGACGCGGCTCAGAATTCCAGTGCCGGGCGCGTGGTGATCGATGGCTACGGCCGAAAGGTGACCATCCCCGCGCAGGTGAATCGGATTGTGTCGCTGGCGCCGAATTTGACGGAAACGGTGTACGCGCTGGGGCTGGGCGACAAGCTGGCGGGCGACACCAACGATTGCGATAAGCCGCCAGCGGCGAAATCGAAGCCGCACGTGGGCCAGGAAGAAGATCCGAGCCTGGAAGCGATTGTGGCGCTGCGGCCCGATCTGGTGCTGGCTTCGTCGGTGGACACCGCGCAGACGGTCGATGCGCTGGCGCGATTGGGCATTCCGGTCTACACGACGAATCCGCAGACAGTGCTGCAGACGCTTGAGTCAGTGCAGCAAATCGCGGACATGGCGGGCGCGCAGCAGCAGGGCCAAGCGCTGGTAGCGCAACTGCGGCAGCGGCTCGATGCGTTACAAGCGCGGTTGGCGGACCGGCCATTGGCGCACGTGCTGTTTGTGATTTGGGATGATCCGCTGATGAGCATCGGACAGCACACGTTCATCGCCGATGCGCTGCGCTGGGCGGGAGCGGAATCCGTAGTGCTGTCGCAACAGGACTGGCCGCAGATCAGCATGGAAGAGGTGCTGCGGCTGCAGCCGGAGTACATCGTGTGGGCGGCGCATCTGGAAGGATCGCAGCAGCAGTTGGAAAATTTGCGGGCGCGTCCGGTGTGGCGCGATCTGGACGCGGTGGAAGATGGGCATGTGGTCGATGTGAGCGAAGAGGCGCTGCGCCCCGCGCCGGGTTTAGTGGACGTAATTGAAGAGCTAGCGCACGAGATGCATCCAAATGCCTTTAGAGACAAAACCGGAAACTGAAGCAGTCGCGCCGAAGGGCAGCTACGCACCGGCGGGCGGCGGGATTGGCGGGGTGCGCATTTTCCGTCCGCTGACGCCGCAGCGGCTGGTGTGGATTTGCGGCGCGCTGCTGGCGGTGCTGTTTGTGGCCGTGGTGATCGCGCTGCGGATGGGAACGTATCCGATCTCGATCCGCCAAATCGTGGTGACGCTTTTCGATGGCGCTATCGGGCACAGAGATCGCATCCCGGCGGATTACTGGCTGGTGGTTTTTGGGTTGCGGCTGCCGCGCATCGCGCTGGGGATTTTGGTGGGCGCGGCGCTTTCCACGGCGGGCGCGGGATATCAGGCGCTGCTACGAAATCCGCTGGCCGATCCGTACGTGCTGGGAGTTTCGAGCGGGGCGGCCGTGGGAGCGATCATCAGCTTGATCGTGGTGCCGCGCTTGCCGGGAGCGATTCAAATCGCGGCGTTCATCGGCGCGGTGGCGACAATTTCGGTGGTCTACTTTTTGGGTAGGCGCGGCGGGCAGCTGGATAGCGCCACGCTGCTGCTGGCCGGAATCGTGACAGCGTCGTTCCTTTCCGCGGTGATCATGTTTTTGATGACCACGCTCAGCGGGCGCGATCTGCGCGGCATGGCATTCTGGCTGATGGGCGATTTGGCCTCGCCGCCGACGGTGAATATGGGCTGGCTCTATTTTCTGCTGGCCATTGGAGTGGGAACGATTTACGGGACCGCGGCGGACTTGAACCTGATTTTGACGGGCGAGCAGGAAGCGCGGCACTTGGGAGTCAACGTCCATCGCGTGAAACTGGTGGTGTATTTGGCGGCGTCGGTGCTGACCGGCTTAGCGGTTTCGGTGAGCGGCGCGATCGGGTTTTTAGGACTGCTGGTGCCGCACGTGATGCGCATGCTTTTTGGGAATGATTATCGCGTGCTGATTCCCACTTCGGCGATTGGCGGAGCGATATTGATCGTGCTGGCGGACACGCTGGCGCGGACGGTGGTGGCACCCACGGAATTGCCGGTGGGCGCGATGACGGCGATTGCCGGCGCGCCCCTATTTATTTACTTGATGCGGAGGCGCGTGCGATGAGCGCGCTGGGAGGCCATGGTGCGTCGGGGAGTGCGGCTGCTCCGGCGACCAATCGGGCGACCGATCCGGCGAAGGAACCGCGGCTGAAAGTGGAGCAGGCCACTTTCGCGTACGCGGCCACGGACAAGTCGGCGCCGAAATTCACGCTGGGGCCAGTGACTTTCGAAGCGCGCCAGCACGAGCTGATAGCAATTCTGGGCCCGAACGCCAGCGGCAAATCGACGCTGCTGGGGTTGCTGGCGGGAATGCATGCGCCGCTTGCGGGACGAATCGCGCTGGACGGAACCGACATTGGCAAGCTCGAGGCCAAAATCCGCGCGCAGCGAATCGCGCTGGTGCAGCAGGAAAGCGAGCTGTTGTTTCCGCTGCGCGTGTGGGAATACGTGCTGCAGGGGAGGTATCCCCACGGGCGGGGGCTGCGATTTGAGTCGGCGCAGGACTGCTTGATGGCCGGCAACGCGCTGGCGCAAGTGGGCGCGGATGCGTTGCGCGACCGCTGGATGGACCAGCTATCGGGCGGCGAGAAGCAGCGCGTGATTTTGGCGCGGGCGCTGGCGCAGCAGCCGTCGCTGCTGCTGCTGGATGAACCGACGCAACATTTAGACATCGGCGGCAAAGTGGAATTGCTGCGGCGGTTGCGGCGACTGGTTTCGGAGCGGCGCTACACCGTGCTGGTGGTGACGCACGAGCTGGACTTGGCCGCGGAGTTCTCCGACCGCATCGTGCTGCTGCACAAAGGAAAATGCCTGCGCGCCGGAACGCCCGCGGAAGTGTACGACCGCGCGGTGCTGGAGGAAGTGTTCGAAGCGCCGCTGGAAGTGGAAATACGGGCGAGCGGGCGTCCACGCGTGATTCTGCGCGGCAACAGCTAGGCTGAAAAGTTTCTTTCATGCAATCAGCGGCTGGGAGAAGTGCAAGGCCCGGCCAGCGACGTCCGGAAAGACCAGCGGGCGCCGTCCACAATCACAGGAGACTCCGCGAACGGGAAGACGGTGAAAATCCGTCGCCGCCGCGCGACTGTAAGGCGGAGATTGCGCCCGATTAGGGCGCGATCGCGAATTGCGCCTGGAAGAAAAGGCGCAATCGAAAAAACTCGGCGCGCGCCACTGTCCCCGATGCGAATCGCCCTGATTCGCAGAAGGGATGGGAAGGCCGCGCCGCCCTGAATTTCAGGAATCCGCCAAGCCAGGAGACCGACGGAGTCTCAATCCGGATGCGCACGATTCCTTTTCGTCGCGCCGCCGGACAACCTTCAACTCCCGCGCGAGAGGGAGAGGAGGAACCAATGAGACTGCGCTATTCCCTTTTTATTTTGACTGCCGTTGCAATTTTGTGCCGCGGTTCGGTGTGCGCCCAGACACATGGCGATCGACCGAGCGCAGGCGTGATTTGCGGAACGATTTACGATCCGCATGGCGGAGTCGTATCACATGCGAGAGTTGATCTGCTGCAATCGATGGTGGCCATCGCGCACACGGAAACCGATGCTCACGGACAATACAGTTTTTCCGGGCTGAGTGAAGGCACATACGAGCTAGCCGCGAATTCGCCGGGACTGACCAGCACGTCCGCGCCACTGGAACTCGGCAAAGGCAAAAAGATCACCGCGGATTTGCATTTAGCGCTCAGCGCTGTGCAGGAACAGGTGGTGGTTTCATCGTCGCTCGGAGGGGCGCTGGAGCCGCAGATCGGATCGTCGGTAACGGTGGTAAATAAGCAGCAGATTCAAGATGAAGGCGTGGAAACTCTGGCGGACGCGCTGCGGAACGTCCCGGGAGTGGCCATCAATCGCACCGGGCAACTGGGCGCGGTTACCAGCGCGTTTGTCCGCGGAGGAGATTCCAACTACAACCTGGTGATGATCGACGGGATTCCCATGAATGATTTTGGCGGCGGATTCGATCTGGCTCCGCTGCCCACCAGCGGAGTGGAGCGCGTGGAAATAACGCGCGGGCCGGAAAGCGCGCTGTACGGCGAGAACGCGATTGGGAGCGTGATCAACGTGGTGAGCGAAACCGGCGAAGGCTCGCCGCATTTCAGCTTCACGGGCGAAGGCGGCAGCTACGACACGTACCATATCGCCACCGGCGGCGCGGGGCTGAATCGCGGAATCGATTGGGCCTACGATCTTTCGCGATTCAGCACGCAGGGACCGGTGATGGACGACTCTTACAGAAATCAGACTTCGTTTGTGACGCTGGGCTATTCGCAGAATCCGCGGCGGCAATTCGTATTGCACTTTTTTGGAGACGCCGGGCGCGACGAAGATCCCGGGCCGTGGGGATCCGATCCGTACGGTTTCTATCCGGGAATTGCGAATTCGGCGCTGCTGCAGAAGCAGGATCTTTTCGGCTACCAGGCGGGATACACCGAGCAGTTCTCGAGCCGCTTCCGACAAGTGAGCACAGTGAGCGTGGCGACGGACCAATTCTCATTTCCCGCAGGGCTCTCATCGCAATTCAGCTCGTTTTGGAAAAGCGAGCGTGTGGTGGCGAACACGAGAAGCGAGATTACGCTTTCGGCCAAGGATGTGCTGTTGGCCGGTTTCGAATACGACCGCGAGCAATTCAGGGACACGTACATCACCGACTCGAGCGAAGCGCCGTTCACGCTGCCGCGGCAGAGTTTCGCCGCGTTTGTGGAGAACCGATGGAATGGCGGCGACCGGTGGTTTCTGAGCACGGGGCTGCGCCTGGACAGCATCTTCACGGGCTCTTTGGCGGCCGACGAGGCGGATGCAAGCCGGCCGTATATTCCGGCAAACTCGGTGGTGCAAGTGAATCCGCGCATATCGGTGGCTTACCTGGCGCGGGAATCGAGCGGCGGCTGGCTTGGCATGACGCGCCTGCACAGCAGCTTCGGCACCGGAATCCGGCCGCCGGACGGATTCGAGCTGGCATTCACGAATAATCCGGACTTGAAGCCGGAACGCAGCATCAGCGGCGATGGCGGCGTGGAGCAGCGCTTTTTCGGCGGCAAAATGGACATGGACGTGACCTACTTTTACAACTGGTTCACGGACCAGATCGTTACGCTGGGCGGATCGTTTCAAAATCTCAGCACATTCAGCTCGGCGAATTTGCAGAACTCGCGCGCGTATGGAATCGAGAGCAGCGTGCGATACCATCCGGTTCGTTCCGTCGAGCTTTCCGCCGAATACACCTGGCTGAACACGGCGATTCTGGCGCTGAACGGCAGCAATCAGGCGCCCGTCCCGTTCGTGGCAGGCGATCCGCTGATTCGGCGTCCGCGAAATTCAGCAGGCTACGACGCCACGTGGACGCACGGGCGGATCACGCTCAATTCCAATGCGAGCATTCGCGGCGCGGTACTCGATCTGGAACCGAACTATGGAAGCTACGCCTGCACGATCGAGCCGCAATGTTTATTTTGGAGCGGAGGATACGTGGACGCAAACGCGGGATTTTCATACCGGCTTCCGCGCGGCGTGGAAATCTACGGCCACGTGAACAATTTCTTGAATCAGCATTACGAGGAATCGTTCGGCTACCCGTCGCTGCGGCTGAACTTCATTTCCGGGGTCCGATTTACGTTTCCCGCGGGGTAAGAATCTCGCTTGCGCGATCACGCCGATGGGGCGCGGGATGCCGCGCCTCTTCGGCTACGCGAACTCGGGCGGTCAAGAGCCGCTGAAGAGCAGCGGCATTCCGAGCTTGGAAGTGTAATCGGGGCGGTAGCGCTCGGTGTTGTAGAGCTTGTCGACGTTGACCTTGCGCGCGCCGAGCGACAAGTCCGGCAGAGGGACGTGGGCGTAGCAGCCGTTCTGCACGCCGATCATGCGGCCGGTGACGCCCTGGCGGATCAGCTCGACGGCAATGTTCGCAAAGCTGATGGCCACCACCTGGTCGATGGAATCCGGCTCGCCGCTGCGCAGATCGTAGGTGAGATCGCTGACCATGGTTTCCTGTCCGGTGCGGCGGCGAACTTCTTCGGCGAGTGAATGTCCAATGTCGACTTTTTTGCGGTGCCCGAACGAGTCGGCCTCGCCGTATTCTTCCACGTGCCCTCCGGTCCAAATCGCGCCTTCGGAAACGACGATCAACGCGTAATGGCTCGGATTGTTCGTTTTATCTTCCATCAGCAGACGGCAGACGCGGTCAAGATCGAAGGGATGCTCGGGAATCAGGCAGCGAGTGGAAGTGACGTACGCGGTGTAGAGGGCGGTGAAACCAGCGTCGCGGCCAAAGATGCGAAATATGCCGATGCGTTCGTGGGATCCCACCGTAGTGCGCTGGCGGGTGATGGATTGCTTGGCGCGCGTGACGGCGGTGGAAAATCCGATGCAGTATTCGGTGCCCTGGACGTCGTTGTCCATGGTCTTGGGAATCGCCAGCACGGGAAATCCCGCGGCGGAAAGCGCGGATGCAAAACTCAGCGTGTCGTCACCGCCGATAGCCACCAGGCAGGAAATTCCCAGACGCTCGAGGTTGCGCAGCACCAGCGGCGTAAGGTCGTAATGCTTGCCGTCGAAGGGCAGCTCGCGAATTCCAGCGGCGCCCAGATGCTTGGGCAGCCGCGATTCGGAGACGCGGCGAGGATTGGTGCGCGAAGTGTGCAGCATGGTGCCGCCGGAGCGGTCGATGGTGCGCGTGTTTTCGCGGTCGAGCGGCATGACGTAGTTCGCGTCCATCGGGCCGGTGAGATGCGTCAGGCCCTGCCAGCCCTTGCGGATGCCGATCACTTGGCGGCCAATCTCGCTTGCGCCGTAGACCACGGATTTGATCACCGCGTTGAGGCCCGGCACGTCGCCGCCGCCGGTGAGGATACCGATATTGTTGGTCGCTGGCATTCGGGTGTCCGTTCCGATCGGGAGCGCGGCTGCGATTTTCGTCATCAAGCGCGGCAGCCGCTTGCTTATCGTAACAAAGGCGGCGGCGGAATGTGAAACAGAGCCGCGCTTGGCGATGCGCGGATCGCCAACTTCACGATACGCCGACTTCTTGCGCGCGCTCGGCTGCGGTGGCAGAGACGGCGTGAGCCGGAGCCGGATTCTCGTCCCACGCGGCCAGAAAACCGCGCACGATATGAAACCAGAAAGTCGCCGCACGGCAATTTTGAAGGCTCCCATCACGTCTTCGGACGCGGCGCGGCCGTCCGGGGTGCGCTGCAAAAACGGCTCGAAATCGATGAAGTCGAATTTCTCGACGGTGCGCAAGGCTTCATTCACTTCTTTCTGGCGTTCGGCGGCGTAGGCGCGCAGCTTCTCGATCGCAGCGGCGTTCAGGCGGCCGAACGGCCCCGAGCCATCGCCAAGCAGGTGCGGATGCTTGCGCAGCAGCAGAAGCTGCGTGCGGCCGTAGAGTTCCGCGCGTTGCACCAGGTCCGGCAGAGTGAAAGCCGCATGATCGTGAATCGAGCGAGCTTCGGGGACGTAGCGAACGTGAAAGCCAACCTGGCGAAGCCGCACACCGAGCTCGGTATCTTCGGCGACGCGGAAACGTGCGTCGAACGAGCCCGCGTCGAGCACCGCTTCGCGCCGCACGCTGAGATTGGAGGCGATGAAGTAGGCGTTCTTGGAATGGTCACCGGGCGCGAGAGTGACTTGCGGAAACAGAAAAGGTTCGGTGCTCAGGAAATGCGTGAGCGCGCGGCGCCGCGCGGATTCGGGATAGCGGAAATCGCCCAGCACCGCCATTTTGCCGCCCAGCGAATCGCGATGCGTGCGCCAGTGCTGCGCCAGCAACCCGCGGTCGGCGATGGTGTCGTCGTTGAACAGCAGCAGGAACTTGGCGCGCGCGTGCTCGACTCCTAGGCGGCGCGCGGCTCCGGCACCGGCGTTCGCTTGGCGGAGATAATGAAATTCGAAGCGCGAGCGAAAGTCGCGGCAGAATTCCGCGGTGCCGTCGGTGCTGCCGTCGTCGACCACCAGCACTTCGTAACGGCGCGGAGAGAACGATTGATTGCTCAGCGCGTGGAGACAAGCGCCGAGCGTTTCGCAGCGATTGTAGGTGGGAACGATCACCGAGAAATCGAGCTTGCCGCCATTGCGAGTGGCCGCGACGATTTCTTTCGCGGGCGCGGCATCGCCACTTGTCGGTTGGAGTTCCACGGCGGAGGCGGGCTTGGGCTTCGGCAGAACGAGAGCTGATTTGTTTTCCGGGAAAGCCGCAGGCGCATACTGCCGGGCCTCATGGCGAAATTCGGCCGCGCCTTCGGCTTCGCCTATGGTGCGGTAGGTGCGCTCCATAATTTCCGCGATGGAGCCAAGTTCGCCGAAAAGCGTTTCGCGCGGAATGCGATGCGAAACGTAACTGAAAATATGGCGAAGCTGGCGCCGCGCTTCCGCCGCATCTCCGGCAGCGGCGAGCTGCTCGGCAGAGCGCGCGCAGGCGAGGAGGCGCAGAGCGGTGCGCTGTTGCGGCGGGAAATGGGTCAGCACCTCGGGAAAATATTTCTCGATCGGCCGGCCGGACCACGCGTGTGCCGGATCGTGCGGCTTGGGGCGAAGGTCGCGCGCTCGTTCGAGCGCTTCGCGCAGGCGCGCAGCCATCACGCCGTGCGCGTATTTTTTTAGAATGTGCGCGCGGCCGCGCTCGGCCAGCTTTTGCCATAGATTGCGATCCGAATATAAGCGGACGACCGCGCGGGCGTAATTTTCGGGCGCGTCCGCGATCAGCGCGGATCGATCGTCGAGCAGGTCCATCCCTTCCGCGCCCACGGCAGTGGTGATCACTGGAACGCCGTGCGCCAGCGCGTGCAGGATTTTCGTTTTCGTGCCGGTGCCGAAGCGAACCGGCGCGATCAACATGCGGTGCTTGGCGAACTCGGTCGCGAGCTCGGGGACAAATCCCACTGGGACGACGTCGGGATAACCGGCGGCGAAATCGGGACGCAAGCCGGCACCCACGAGGTGAACCTTCACGCCGGGCAGCGAAGCTTGCACGATGGGCGCGACCTGTTTGAGGTACCAATCGATTCCGTCGCAGCTTGCGGGATTGTTGTAATCGGCGAGATACATAAGGCCTTCGCGCGCGTCAAACGCCGGCCCAGTCGCGCCGGCTTCCACCACCATCGGCAGCACGCCGATCTCGATATTCGGCGAATCTTCGAGAAGCCGTTTGCGATCCTCTTCGGAAATCGCCAGTGCGACGTCCGCGGCGCGAAGGATTTCCGCTTCGCGTTCGCGGTAATCCTGGGCGCGCTCGCGGTCAGACCACGTGCCAGTGAGGTTCGCGCCGCGCAGCTCGCGCAGGCCGTGGCAATCGTCGGTCAGAACGACGATGCGGGTGCGAGGCGAGAGACGCCGGATTTCGTCGAGATAATGCTCGGGGATTGACACGGACATCCAAAACCACAGAAAGAACACGGCCACATCGAATTGGCCGTCGCGAAGGAGCTCCTGCAGCGTCCACTGCGGAATGATTTCGATGCCTTCGCGGCGCAGCACCTCCGTGTCGTTGGTATAGACTTCGGCGCCGATTGCGGCGAGGGGCGGTATGTATCGCTCTTTTTCGAATCCGCGCGCGGCCAGGTATGTGACTGAGTGGCCCTGGGCGCGGAGTTCGCGAACCGTTTGCAGGAAGCGGAAATCGGCGCCGCTCTGATCGGGACGCGGCAAGTTTTCGTGGACAGCGAGAACTCGCAGCGGGCGCCCCGGTTCACTCCGCGCCTTCGCTGAACGTGCGCCGCAAGATGAAGAGGCTGCTGACGCGGCAACTTTGGCCGCGACGGTCACTTGTGCAGCGGGAAGCAGGGGAGGCAATTCATAGAGTTTCGCGGAATAACGGTCGCGAACCGGTGACTCCTTGCGCGCCAAAAGCAGAATCGTATCGCCGCGCATTCCCACCGGATAGCCGCTCGCTGCCAGCGCCGGGAAAATCTTGTCGGGAGGCTGCCAGTACACATCGCGCGTCTCGATGTGAATCGCCGAAAATCCGCCGGCGGCCGCCAAAGATTCAATTTCGGCGGGGGTGTACTCCCGGCCGTGGCGCGGCGCGGAATTGCGTGCATCCGCAGAAAACTGCCCGCGCACGTAGGGCGATTTCCCGTGCAAAATGGCGTGGACCGCTTGGCCGCTGGCCAAATTCGGGGCGGCGAGGAAAAGCCGGCCGCCCATTTTCAGCACGCGATTTGCTTCCGCGATCACGTGCATCGGATCGCTCGATAGAGTCTCAAGCGCTTCGCCGATGAAAATCGCGTCGAATTCGGCATCCGAATAGGGCCACCGGCGCCCCAGTGTGAATTTATCGAGGCGCAATGCCGCCGGCGCGGCTTCGTCGGCAGAGATTGGCGTTTCATTTTTCGCGCCGCCGCTCTCTGAACGCCAACAAATGTGATCGTAGCCTTTCCAACGTGCGAGCGCGGGAGCCAGGATTTGCGGGTCGGAGCTGATGCCGAGCAGCCGCTCTCCCGGCAAGCTTCGCGGAATGGATTTGATTACGGCGAGGTAATAGGGAAGCTGCCGTTGAAAATGAATGGCATCGTCGAAGGCGCCACCGGCTAGCGGGCGCAAGTGATCGGCGATCTGCTGATCCGCGGGCATGGGCAAGGCGTCTTTTTTCGCGCGACAATCGGCGAGCAGTCGGGAAATCACCACCTGCTGCGCCAAATCGATTCCGGAGAAAGCTTGGACCAGGAGCGGAATCGCCTCGGCGGGGCGGCCGGAGGTGGAAAGCAGCGCGCCGAGATTAGCAGCGGCTTGCGCGCTGCGTGGATTCAGCGCGATAGCTCGGCGAAAGCCCTGCTCCGCTTCGGAAATGTGTTTGAGCGCCACCTGCGCGGTGGCCCAATCGTTCCATCGCTCACTGGTTTCGCGCCCGCCCAGCGCGCGCCCGAAATGCATCAACGCTTCGAGAAAGTTTCTCTCCTCGAATAATCGGAGTCCCTGCCGATGAGTTTGCTCGTCCCAGGTGCCGAACTCGCGGCGCGCGCTTGCCGCGGCCGTCTGCTGTCGCGCGGCTTCCTCGTCCCGCGAGGCTGTTGCCGACCGTCCGATATTTTGAAACGCGGCCGCGTATTGAGGCCCAACGGTTGACCATCCGAATCGCCGCTCTTGCTCGCTTGCGAATGCGTCGAGTTGCGTTTGAATAGGATTTTCACCCGACGTGGAGAGCAGGCTCAGCCAATGCTCGATGGCTGAAGCGGCTTCGCCTTTGCGGCGCATATCGACGAGCGAAATCTTTTGAAGAGCAGCCGAAAGGCCGACGCAGAGGTGGCGAGAGATGATGCTTTCGTGAATCACCACGGGCAAGCCGGCAATTTGTGCTTCCAGATACGCGAGGCCGAACGTCTCGTCCACGCTGGCCAGCGCGAAGAGATCGGCGGTGCCATAAATTTGAGGCATGCGCTCGAAAGGCAGGTTGGGCAGCGGAATAAAACGCGAGCCAAGCATCTCGCGAGCCTCTTGCTCCCATGCGGCGGGAGCGGTCCCGCGCGATCCGGCAACAACCCACCAGACGTTTTCGGCTGTTGGCAGCGATGCGATTTCGCGCAGCAGGTGCGCATGCCGCTTGTCCGGCGTGGCGGTGTCAAACGATCCAACGCTTAGGATCACGAACGCCTCCGCGGGAATGGCTAACTCGCTCCGCATTTCCTCGCGGAACCGCTGGCAGCCCCTGTACGCGGAGGCGTCAACGCACAACGGAAATTCCAAAATTCCGCCGCGCTCCACTCCAAACTGCAGCAGATTCTCGGTGATCCACGGCCCGAGCGCGTGGAAGTTTCCTCCGGCCTTCCACAGCAGAGAATCAACCGAATGCTGAATGTAATCGGTGTGCACTATCAGAGACGCTTTGCCCTCCAGCGCGGCGGACGCGAGGAGTTCCAGCAACGGCGTGGGCGCGCCGCTGGGATCGACCAGTCCTCCCTGCCACTTCGCGTAAACCAGCAGCCGCTCTTGTTGTTGCAGCAACTCCCCGATTCTCGCCGCAGCCGGAATTGCGAAGAGCTGATCTTCGGCATAGATTCCCCAGTCCTGAAAGGCGGTAGGCGCCAGGGAGGCGAAGCGCGCGTCGGCGCGCAGCCGTTCGAAGGCCAGCACCTGCAATTCATCGCGCCCGGGAACCGCGATTGCTTCCACACCGGGAGCTGCGGAAGTGCCCCAGCACTCCGCATCCACGCCGGCGCGGCGAAGCTCCGCAGCCAATTCCAGGACGAACCGCTCATAGCCGCGTTTGACGCGCGCGAGCCCGGGCGCCAGGAGAATTACTCGCATGCGGTGCCCGCTTCGACGGAGCCCACTCGCGCGTAGGCCAGATCCGTGCCCTCGATGTGGCGCATGCCCGCAAATTGCGGTTCGGTTGCGTGCAGCTCGTCGAGCGCCCGCACAACTCCCTCCGAGATCGGCGCGTAACCGTGCCACGCGACGGTGCCTCGGCCGTTTCGCAGCAGGCGCAGGGCGATGCGCGAATCGCTCAGTACGTTTTCATATATGTGAGAGCCATCGATGTATACGAAATCGATGGCGCCGAGGAGAGGATCGAAATTGAATTTCGCGGGGTATCTGCAGAGTTGAACGATGGACGTCTCGAACAGCGTCCCCTTGTACCGGAAGCCGCGCGCATGCTTTTTCGTAGGCACTTCGCTGCGCGCGCCGGCGAGCAACTGCGGGGAGACCGCTTGCGGCCCGCGCAGGTCGAGCGTGAACACTTTCCCTTTGGGACCGGCGTTGGCGGCAAGGTTGAGCGCGGTGCGTCCGTCGAGAGTTCCAAATTCGAAAAGCGAGCAGGCGTCCGCGCGCTTGGCGAGAGTCGCTAGAAGGCAGAGCTCCAGCAGGTTGACGTTTCCGTCCACGGCGTGAATTGCCATCAGGCGGACAGACGGCCCCGCGGAAAGCGTCGACGAAATCGGCTCGCCCGGGAGCGAACCTCGCCACGGAGCGGACGCTGTGACGGACGGCTGGCGGTCGGCGCTGCTTTGCAGATGGGCTACTCGCGCTTCGAGAGCCAGCAATCGCAGCGCCGTGGCATGGAGCACACTGGTGTGCGCGGACAGACGGCCGGCTGTTTCCGCCAATAGCTGGCGCGTCTTTTCCGCCTCCGGCGGACGTTCGCGCGCCGCTGCTGCTCCTCTGCTAGTTGTCCGGGAATTCACGGTTCACCTTGGCGTAGACGAGGCTCGTTCCCGCGACGCGCTTCATGTCGGCCAGCCGCGGTTCGCTTACGAACAGCTCGTTGAGGGCGCGCACCACACCGGGCCAGTGTTCGATGTAGTCGTGCCATACCACCGCGCCTTTACCTCCGCGCAGCAGGCGCAGTGCGGCGCGCGAGTCTTGCACCACGTGCTCGTAATGGTGATTCGCGTCGATGAAGACAAAGTCGACTGAATTCACGAATGGGGCGTAATCAAACGTCGCACTATCCCCGATTAGCTGCGTGATTTTGCCGCGGGTCGGAGCGTTGAGAAACCTTGTTCCCAGGCCCGGACGAGGCAGATTGAGGGTGAAAACTTCAGCGGCGCCGCCGGCGGACGAGAGGTTCAGCGTGGTTCGTCCATCCGCCGTGCCGGTTTCGAATATTGCTTTCGGCTTTTGCAGTGCGCAGAGGCGGGCGATGAGGCACAGCTCGTGAAGCGTGACGTTTTCGGGGTTGGCATCCAGAGCGTGCAGTTCCACGCATGCCGAGTCCGGAAGAACCTGGTGGAAAGCGATTGTGGGAATTATTTCCGGCTGACTGAGCCCGGCAGGCCCCCCAAATGTTTCAAGGCGGGCGATCGCGTGTTCAAGACCCTGCCTTCGCGTGCAGATATTCGCTACAGCACCGGCCTGCATGGAGAGCGCCCGCATTACGCGCCGCTGCATCTTTTCAATTACCGCGGCATCGGCTGGCGACTGCGCCACCAGCGCATTGCGGCACGGGCTGCGCAGTTGTTCGGCAGTGGGTTCACCGGCGCTTTCTAGCCAGCGAAGAGCCTCCATCGGTCTGCCGGCGCTGGCCAGCAGCGCGCCCAGGTTTGCCGCCGCCTGTGCATTTTCAGGGTCCATCTGCAATGCACGGCGAAAACCCACTTCGGCTGCGGGAAGTTGCTGGTTCAGGAATTGTACTGTCGCCCAATCATTCCATCGCTCGCTGGTTTCGTTTTCCAACAACGAACGGTCGAGAAAGGAAAGGGCGTCGTCCAGACGTCCCTCGCGGCAGGCCTGAACGCCCAGTCGGTGCTGGTCTGGACTCGCCATGCGGGAAACTGTTCCCCCAATCCCGACGAATTTATTCGGCAATTTGGCCGGGTTTCTAATGAAAGAAGCGGCGCTGATTTCTTGAGAGACGAGCGGGCAATCGTGGTGCCAAAAGTTGCGAAGAGTTTGGACTCGACCGCGTTCCATGCCGGAGATATTGCAAGAGATAAGGGACGCAGCGCCTCGCGGAGATGCGAAACAGAGGGCCGGTTCATTACCGGATCTTAATTCGGACCTTTTCCGTGACAGATACACTCGACCGTGGTGGTTGCGCAGAGGCGCCCGCGCCGAAATTAGTTCTTTCTAATCCGGCGAGAAAAGAGCCGCGAAGATGCGTTTCGTGGCCCCGCTGGGCAGCGCCAGCTTGCGTGCGATCGCGTTGCAGCAATGGCAATGTGATTGCACTTCACTTTCGAATCCATACGAGCTTTTGTTGACCGGGAGAGCACAGACCAAGTGACTACGGACGCGCCACCGTTTCAAAAGCCGCAGGAACGGCATGCCCTGCAACGAGCGCTAGAGTCGTCGGCCACGGCTATGTCGGCGGATCGTCAGCTAGTCGAGCAGCTTTTGCGCCGCGGGCTGATCGAAACGCCCGATTTCCATGCGTTCTGGGGCTATTTTGTGGCCGCACTGACGCGCGATCTGAGCAATGTGCCGAACGAAGATCCGGCGCTCACCACTAAATTGGCCCTGGCCTCGTACCTGATTGCGGCGCTCACCAAGAATTTCTACGGCGGCACAGCGGAAGAGTTTTATTGGCAAGCCGGGAATCTGCGGCAAGGAGTGTTTCGGGTCGCGCAGGATTACGGTTTTGATCTGATGCCCGCGCACTTCTACAGCCCGGTTCCGCAGGCGAAAGGGCTGCCCGCCGATTTTTTGGACACGTGACCGCAAGATGCCGGGCGTCGACGCCAACGTGAAAAAGCAGTTGGCGCTGCTGGCCACTTTGGCGCGCCGTTTTCGCAAAGAATACGAGGCGTTTCCCGCGAGGAAGCCGGCCGGCTCGCCGCCGTATACCTACTACTCGTCGAACGGATATTTCGACGACATCGACGGATGCGTTTTATATTCGATGGTGCGGCACTTCCGTCCGCGGCGGGTGATCGAAATCGGATCGGGCAACACCACCTATCTTTTCGCGCAAGCCATCGCGCGCAATCGTAAGGCCGACCGCCGGTATCGCTGCGACCTGACGGCCATCGAGCCGTACCCGAACGCGGTGTTGAAAGCAGGATTTCCCGGACTCACGCGCCTGATTGCCAAGCCCGCGCAACAAGTTCCGCTCGCCGAATTCGAGAAACTCAGCAAGAACGACATTCTGTTCATCGATTCGAGCCACATTCTGAAAATCGGCAGCGACGTGCAATACGAAGTTCTTGAAATTCTTCCGCGTCTGGCTCCGGGCGTACTGGTGCACTTCCATGATATTTTTCTGCCCAACGAGTACCCCCGGAACTGGGTGGAGGAGATGAACCGCTATTTCACGGAGCAGTATATTTTGCAGGCGTTCCTGGCTTTCAACGATTCATTCGAAGTGCTGCTGGCGCCGGCATACCTGCACGCGCGGCAGCCCCGGGCGATGGAGGCGGCATTCCGTTCGTATCATCGCAACCAGGAGTGGTCGCCAGCGAGCTTTTGGATGCGCCGCACACGCTAGCCAGCGAATGCCGCCGCTTCTCGCTCAGGCCAGTTTCTTGTGCGAAACCGCGGGCAGCGGTCATGCTTCCACCGAACGGGTTTCCAGGGACGCGAGCCGCTCGACGAAGTCGCGGTGCAGGCCGTGCGGCAGGATTTCGGCGGCCACGATGAGGCGCAGCAGATCGACATTTTCGCGGCTGTGCGCGTAGGCGCGATTCACGTCGGCAATGGTGATGCCGCGCGCGCCGCGCTCCAGCAATTCGATCGTGTCGCCGCTGTTTACCGGGCCTTCTTCGAGGACCGCGAAATAGATTCCGGAACGGCCGCTCGAGAGAAATCGCTTCACCATATCGTCGCGGCCGAAGCGAATTCCCAGCTTGAAGCAGGGAAGGCGCGGCTGCGTGACTTTCACGAGCGCCCCGCCGATACGGAACTGGTCGCCGATGCGCGCTTCGCTTTCGAGCAAGCCTTCGGTGGTGAGATTTTCTCCGAAATTTCCCCACGTCAATTCGACGGCGGGCAGCTCGTTGCGCCAATATTCGTAATGCTCGAATGGGTAGGCGTAAACGGCTTTGTTCACGCCGCCATGGACGCTCAGATCGGACTGGCGGTCGCCATCGAGATTGGTGTGCCGGAGCATCAGCGGCCCGGTGACGGGCGATTTGAAAATGCCGGTGGACACTTCGCGGCCACGGTCGATCACCAATCGCGGAAGGCCCACGTTGAGAGAGATGATTTTCATTCCATGCAGTTCAAGACGGCTGCGCCATTGATGCGATCGCTTTTCAGATCGTTGAGCGCGCGATTCGCCTCGCGCAGCGGAAATACCGTGACCTGCGAATGAATGGGAATCTCCGCCGCGACGCGAAGAAAATCTTCGCCGTCTTTCCTCGTGTTATTCGCCACACTGCGTATCATGCGCTCCTGGTAGAGCAGGCCGTAATCGAAAGATGGAATGGGACTCATATGGATTCCGCCCAGCACCAGCGCGCCGCCTTTTTTTAGGGCTTTCAGCGCGGGCGGAACGAGTTCTCCGGCGGGTGCGAACACGATGGCGGCGTCGAGGAGTTGCGGCGACTGCTCGGATGCTTCTCCGGCCCACACGGCGCCGAGGCTGAGCGCGAGCTGCTGATGTTTTTTGCCGCGCGTGCAAGCGTAGACTTCCACGCCCCAATGCAGCGCCACTTGAATGGCGACGTGCGCCGCCGCGCCGAATCCATAGAACGCCAGGCGCGCGCCTTTTTTCACTCCGGAAAGCCGCAGGCAACGAAAGCCGATAATTCCGGCGCAGAGAAGCGGCGCGGCATGTTCGTCCGCGAAATGATCGGGCAGCGTGTAGACGAAATCCTGCGGGGCGACAGCGTATTCGGCATAACCGCCGTCGACTGTGTAGCCGGTGAAGTCCGGATGGTCGCAAAGATTTTCCGCGCCGGCGCGGCAATATTCGCAAGTGCCGTCGGTGTGATGCAGCCAGGCGATTCCTACGCGCGCGCCGGGTTTGAATCGCGACGCGCCTTCGCCGCATTTCTCGACCACGCCGACGATTTGGTGTCCGGGAATTATGGGCGACTTGCGCGGCGCAAGCTCGCCTTCGACGACGTGCAGGTCGGTGCGGCACACTCCGCACATTTTCACGCGCACGCGTACTTCTCCGGGAGCCGGCGATGGATCGGGCGCGTCGGTAAATTGCAGCGGATTCGTTTCTGCCGGCGCTGAAGAACGGAGCAGACAAGCCTTCATCGGAGGGGCTCCCGAGGTCAATTCTACCGCCACAAACGCCGCACGGCGAGGCTCCGGACATCGCGGCAGCGCGCTGAGACGGCATGGCTAGATGCGCGCGGACGAAGCGTCGCGGCCAATCGGCGTGGGCGTACGATCTGCTCTCAATTGCCGCCAAGCGGTGAACGGAACGCTATGCGTAGACGCTGAGCTGAGAGACGGAGGTGCTGCCGGAGGCGAGATCGCCGAGGAGCTGCTCGATGTTCATGCCGGCTTCATTGACGGCGGTTTGGAGGGCGGCGATGGTGGCGCTGGGCGGAGGCGCTGCGTTTCCCACGCTTTGCGCGCTGACGGCGCTGAGCAAATCGGCTCCGGAAGCCAAGCTGATCGGATTCATGGGAGTGTGTCTCCGGTTTTCCGGGCCGCGGCCTTCGCAGGCACTTGCGGCCACATCATCTGATGATCGGCTGGAACCCGGGAAGCGTTAGGCCGGCGGGTGGTGCGGCGGTGGTTGTGGTATCGTCGCAGTAGGGCGAGGCGACGATGGGCTTTGAGCCTCTGAAGCCGAGGATCGGTTGGCGAATGTCTTCCAGGGCGTTGGCCGCCGCCATTCTAGTGTGTGGCGGGCTGTTCCTTGCGGGAGTGCTGCTGGCGCAGGTCGGCGGGTATCCTGGTTACTCTCCCGGGCACGGGATCATCGACATGGACGGCGAGAGCTTCGCTCCCGAAAATCCCAACGAACACGCGGAGTGGACGTTCGCTCGTTTCCATTACGACCTGGGCGATGAGTTCGGCTATTACGGCTTCCAGCGATGGGCGGCGGACTATCCCAAGGCCGACCGGCAGTTCATCATGGCGGTGAAGCGCCTAAGCCGCATCGACGCGCGCTCGACCGAGCATATCGTCGACGCCAATAGCGACGCGATTTTCAATTATCCCTGGGTGTACGTGGAAGACCCCGGCGGGTGGCGGATTAACCGGGAGCAAGCAAATCGCCTGCATCAGTTCATCGAGCGCGGCGGATTCATCATGCTGGACGATTCCTGGGGCGACCAGGAATGGTCCACAATGGCAGAGGGCGTGGCGATGATCATGCCCGGGCGCGCCATCGAAGACCTTCCCAACGACGACCCAATTTTCCACGTGGTATACGACCTCAACGACCGCGTCCAGGTGCCGGGCACGCGACACATCTGGGGACGCCGGTGGCCGCTTTCGCCGGACATGCAGCATCCGCGCTGGCTCGGGGTGCGCGATGACAAAGGACGCGTGGTGATCGCCATTTGCCACAATTCGGACGTGGGCGATGCGTGGGAGTGGGCGGATAGCCCTCGCTACCCTGAGAAGCCCGCATCCGTGGCCTTCCGGCTGGGCATCAATTACATCATCTATTCGATGACGCACTAGACCCAGCGCGCTAAGCCGGGTCTGGCACTGCCGATTTTGGGATCGGCTGGGCAGTCCCGGACAGGTGATTGTGTGCATTGACGCATCGGGACAGCGGTTTGTTCGGCTGGTTTATTCAATGAGGAGCAACGAGCGTGGCGAAGAAGAGTTTTAAGGATTTGACCGAGCGGGAGATGCTGGCGCTGGCCATTCAGCTGGAGGAAGAGGACAGCCGCGTCTACGGCGATTTCGCCGAGGGCCTGCGAGAATCGTATCCTTCGACGGCCAAGCAATTCGAGGAGATGCAGGCCGAGGAATCGTGGCATCGCCAGCGGCTGATCGATATGTACGGGCAGAGATTCGGCGACCATATTCCTCTGATCCGGCGGCAGGACGTGAAGGGCTTCATCGAGCGCAAGCCGATCTGGCTGGTGCGGCCGCTGGGACTGCGGGCCGTCCAGAAGCAGGTCGAGATCATGGAGCTGGAGACTCGCCGGTTTTACGAGCGAACGATGGCCAGGGTCTCTGATCCATCCACGCGCAAACTGCTGGGCGATTTGGCGGAGGTCGAGCGGCAACATTCCGAATTCGCCGAAACGCTGAAAGAGCAGCAGGTTATGTCCGGGGAGCGGGCGCAGGAGGAACAATCGCGGCGCAGAATGTTCATGCTGCAGATCATTCAGCCGGGGCTGGCGGGCTTGATGGATGGATCCGTGTCGACGCTCGCACCGATATTCGCCGCTGCGTTTGCCACGCACCAGAGCCACGCAGCATTTCTCGTGGGACTGGCTGCATCGCTCGGGGCGGGTATTTCGATGGCTTTCGCGGAGGCGCTCTCGGACGATGGCTCGCTGACCGGCCGCGGGCGGCCGTACGTGCGAGGCGGGGTTACCGGCTTGATGACCGCCGCGGGAGGCATCGGGCACACGTTGCCGTTCCTGCTGTCGAGTTTTCATGCCGCGTTCAGTGTGGCGATTGCCGTGGTGGCGGTGGAACTGGCGGCGATCAGCTACGTGCGGCACCGGTACATGGATACGCCGCTGCTTTCGTCGGCGTTCCAGGTGATTGTGGGCGGTGTGACGGTGTTTGCCGTGGGGATTCTGATCGGCAGCTCATAGGGGAGGCTGATCCTCTCGCGGCAGGTCGAACAAATTTGCCCCGGCAATTGAAAAACGCGCATTCGCCGTGGACTTTGTTTCAAAGTTTACGTATAAGATGCCTTACTGCCCGCGAGGGCGAATCGTACTTTAGGAGAGAAGAGATGGCCAAGAAGGCAAAGGCAAAGAAAGCCAAGGCAGCACCCGCGAAACCAATGGCGAAGTAAGCACCTCCCGCCGGAGCGCCGCGCCAGCGCGCAACGGAAACGGGAGCTTTCAAGAAGGGGCTGCGGCCGCGAGGCTGCAGCCCCTCTTTATTTTGCCGGCAGAGCTTCCGGAAAAATGGCGATGGAGGGTTTCAGCGGCTGAAGCGGCTTTGATTTTCGCAGCGTTACGCCATTGCTGAAGCGATCACCCACAAGGATTCTCCTGTCGTTACGCAGACTGGAAAGGTGCGAGCCGCAAAACCAAGGCTTTTCCCAGGGAACGCCGGAGCCGAGAGGATGAAAGGCGGGGGAAATTACAGGCGGAGGTCGACGCTGCGAGACGAGCTGATGGTGGCTTCCACGGTGGGACGCGGAGCTCGCCGCATCGTTTCGATAAAGATGCGGACGATATCGGGATCGAACTGGTTCGCGGCGCAGCGTTCCAGTTCGGCGAAGGCGTCCTCCGGAGTTCGCGCGCGCTTGTAGGTGCGCGCCGAGGTGATGGTGTCGTAGGCGTCGGCAATGGCGATGACGCGCGCGCCGTGCGGAATTCGCTCGCCGTCGAGCCGGTCGGGGTAGCCGGAGCCGTCGTAGAACTCGTGGTGGTGGCGGACCATCAGCCGGATGCGAGACATGGTTTTCAGCGGTTCGAGGATGCGCGCACCGAGGTCGGTATGGGTCTTCATGGTTTCCCACTCGGCGGCATCCAGCGGGCCGGATTTATTGAGAATGACCTCCGGGATACCGACTTTGCCGATGTCGTGAAGCAGCCCAGCCAGGCGAATCTCTTCCACATCGTCGGGACTCATCCCCAGGGCTTCCGCGATCATGGCCGCGTAGGTAGAAACTTTCTGCGAATGACCCTGCGTGTAGTGGTCCTTGGCGTCGATGGCCAGGGCGAGGGAAGTGACCGTCTCGACGACCGCGGGAGGCAGGCCGTCGGCGAAGCCGTTGCCTCCGCCTTGCTCCTCGAGTGAGCGGGTGAAATGTTCGAGACGGCGGTAGATTTCCTCGAAGGCTTCCGGCCCGGTGGAGAAGAGGCGCTTGAGGGTGACGCCGAGATAGGCCTCCAAGACATCTTTTTTCCAGCGCTTGCGGTCCATGGGATCGGCCTGCTCGGCGCTGGAAACGGAGTTTCCGCCCTGGTGCTTCGAGAGATACATGGAAGAGTCCGCGACCTGAATGAGTTCCTGGGGAGTGGAACCATGGATCGGGAACGCGGCGATGCCGAAGCTGGCGGTGACGTTCTTATCGCGCAGCAGGGGATCGGAGGCGATCCAGCCGCGGAGTTTATTGGCAAGCTGCCGCGCCTGTTCGACGGTGGTTTCAGGCATGAGGATCACGAATTCATCGCCGCCATAGCGGGCTACCACGTCCGAGCGGCGGCAGTGCTCTTCGAGAATGTGACCCACACGCTGGAGGACCACGTCGCCCTCGAGGTGGCCGTAGAAATCGTTGACGAATTTGAAGCGGTCGAGGTCCATCAGCGCCAGTGCGAAGGGGCGATTAGCGCGGGTGGAGCGCTTCCATTCCGAAGAGAGAGCTTCCATCAGGAAGCGGTGCGTTTTGACGCCGGTGAGTCCGTCGGTGATGGCCTGTTCTTGCGCTTTCTGGAAAGTGAGAGCGTTGTGCAGAGCGCCGGCGAAAAGATCGGCGAGAGTGCGCAGGGACATCACTTCCTGCTCGGGGAATTCGCGGGGCTCGGATGATTCGACGTAGAGAACGCCCAGAAATTGGTCGGCGTAGGTAATCGGCAGAGCGAGCGAGGCGACGGAGCCGGGCAGCACCAGGCGGGGCGAGGAGGCGTCCAGATTGCGGACCATGCCCATTTGGCCGGAGCGAGCCACCTGGCCGATTAAAGCTTCATCGAGGAGCACGCGGCGGCCGAGCGCCTCGCGGCGGGCGCCTGCCTCGGCGTGGACCACCAGTTCCTTGGATGAATAATCGAGCAGGGCGATACCGATGTGGTCGTAGCCCAGGTGGCGTTCCATTTCCTCGACGATCTTCGAAAGCATCTCGGTGGGATCGAGAGTGTTGATGGCGTGGCCGGAAATGTTGTTGATGAGCTGCAGCTGGCGCGATTTCTTCTGCTCCTCGGCGAAGAGCCGAGCATTCTCGATGGCGATGCTCGCTTCGCTGGCCAGCAGGCGAAGCAGCTCGACGTGGCCCTCGTCGAACACCCGCGCCTTCATGCTATAGGCCGCCATCACGCCCACAGGCTTGTCATAAACGATCAGCGGCACGGCGCAAAAGGAGCCGACTTCGCGCGAGGTCTCGAAGCCCAGCCGCTGCGACTCTTCCACGAAATGATCGCGGATCAGAAGAGGCTGTCCCGAACGGACGATGTACTCGACTAAATGGTTGCCGGCTGGGCGGGTGCGCTTCGGGCGCCTTTCACACTCGGCCACCTCGATTTCGAAGCGAACCTCTTGCAAAGCGGGCTCGAAGAAGGCGATGAAAAAGTTATCAGCGTCCACTACGCGGCGCATTTCGGTGTAGATCCGTTCGAGCAGGGTGTTTAGATCCAGCGTGGAGCTGAGCGCGCAGCCGATTTCATTGAGGATGTGCAGCTCTTCGCTGCGGCGGGAGCTCTGCTGGATCAGGTAGCTGTTTTCGACGGCCATGCCGATCTGGTGGCCGAGGGCGAGCAGCAGGCGGCGCTCGGCGGCGGTGAATGTGCGCGTGTCGTTGGTGCCCAGCAGGAGAACGCCGAAAACGCGCTGCTTGGTTTGCAGGCTGATGCCGACCACGGTTCGCAGACGTTGGCCCAGCAGCACGTGGCGAAGGCGGCCGAAGGAAGGCTCTTTTTCAAGGGCTTCCCAGTTCGCGTCGCGAGCCAGGTCGCGGAGCACCACCAGCCCACCGAGGCGCGCCACGAGATTCACGACGTAAGAATCGAGATCGTCCTCTTGCAAGGCGCCGCAGAAGGTATCTTCCAGGCCGGTGACCATGACGGAGGTGGGCCCGTCCGATTCGCCATAGCGCATGCAAAGGGCGCCCGCCGGAATACGCGCGACACTCAAGACGCGGTCCAGCGCCTGGGCCAGCATCTTTTGAATCTCCGCCCCCACGAAACTCGAAGTAGCCAGATTCAAATTGGAAAGCGCCAGCATGTCGCGCTCGACGCGCCGCCGCTCGTCTTCGTAGACGGTCATCACCATCAGCACGCAGGTGAACATCTGGGGCAGCAGGTCCAGCGGCAGGAGGTCGAGGCCGCGCATGAACGGAATCTGGTTCTGAAACACCATCAGCAGAAAGTAAACTGCCCAGCCTAAAAAGGTGATGCCCAGCAGGATGTCGGCGCGCGATTCCTGGCGGCGGCCCTCGTGCCAGAAAGTTTGCCCGATTAGCAGGAATAACAGAGCTACGCCCAGCCCGACGGGGACGGAAATGATCCCACGCACATGAAGGCCGGACCAGACCGCCCCAAGTACCGCAGCAATCGACAGCAGCCTGTAGGGAACGGATAGGCGGACGTAGAGGCGCGAGGCACAATAGAAAGCGAGAGCGGAAAAGGCAAACAACGACTCATCGAAAGTGCGGTACCAGAGTTGTACCGGACCGGCAGGGAGCCACGACACCGCGATCCGGGCGAAAAAAAACAGCGCCAGCAAGAACCACGCGATCGCCCAGGCCAGCAAGTACGCCTGCCGCTTGCGCTGATAGAGGAACACGAAGAATGAGGCCAGCAGCAGCGCCCCTATCTCCAGTGTCAGCACAACGGTGGCGTGGACGTTCAAATCGAAACTCCCTGTTTCGCTTTATTTACACTTCCGGTGAGGATATCAGAAAATCGGCGAACCGCTTGAGGGGCGTCCGCAGAAGTTTCGCGAGCGTCAACTTGGGACGCACTACTCCCTGGGCGCGAGATTGGCTGGCAATTGCTCCCCAAGATGCTTATACCCCTCTATGGAGGCACATGCTAACTGCCGCCAGCTCTGGCGTCAACGGTACGGGGGTACTGGCGGGGCATGGAGCGCCAAAGGTGAGGTTCGAGGAACGGTGCCATCTCGGGGAGCCTTCCGCTAGAGCTACCCTTCCGCTAAGATAGCTGGTTTCAGTACTACGCAATCGGGAGCCTTATGGATCGTACAAACAAGCCGCGGGTTCGCTTCGCGCCATCGCCCACGGGATATTTGCATGTGGGGGGAGCGCGGACGGCGCTGTTCAATTGGCTGTTCGCCCGGCACGAGGGCGGCACGATGATTCTCCGCATAGAGGATACAGACGTGGAGCGGAACCAGCCGGAGCTGGTCGAGGGCATCCTCGCCGGCCTGAAATGGCTCGGGGTGGAATGGGATGAGGGCCCTTATTTTCAATCGCAGCGGCTGGAAATGTACCGCGCGGCGGGAGAGAACTTGCTTGCCAGCGGCGCGGGTTTCGCATGCTATTGCAAGGGATCGTCGTATGCGGGGGGAGACGCGGCTCCAGCTGCGGCGGATTCTGGCGACGAGCAGGAGGGCGAAGGCGATAACGAGGGAGTGAAGGCAAAGAAGAACATCACCTGCCCTTGTCGCGATCTGAGCGACAGCGACCGCGCGGCCCGCGAGCGAGAGGGAATTGCTCACGCGATCCGCTTCCGCTCGCCGCGCACCGGAGTGACCACGTTTCAGGATGCGGTTTTCGGTCCGCGCGAGGTGAACAACGAGGAGATCGAGGATTTCGTCCTGCTGCGCTCGAACGGCGTGCCGACGTACCAACTGAGCGTGGTGGTGGACGACATCGACATGCGCATCACGCATGTGATTCGCGGGGCGGATCACCTGTCGAATACGCCGAAGCAGGTGCTGCTGTATCGAGCGCTCGGCGCCGAGCCGCCGATTTTCGCGCACGTGCCGCTGATTCTGGGCGCGGATCGCACCCGGCTTTCGAAGCGACACGGCGCCACCAGCGTCAGTTCCTATGCTGACGAAGGTTTTTTGCCGGAGGCGTTCCGCAATTTTCTGGCGTTGCTAGGGTGGTCGCCAGGAGGCGATTCGGAATTTTTGCGCACCAGCGAGTTGATGGAGAGGTTTTCGCTGGAGGGCGTCAGCCGCACGAATGCCGTTTTCGACCGTCCCAAGCTGGAATGGTTCAACACGCAATATCTACAGAAGCTGCCGGTCGAGGAACTGCTTCCGTATGTGGCGGAGGAATTGAAGCGCGCGAATTTGTGGGACGGTTCGCAAGCCGCGGCCGATCCGGCGTGGTTCGCGCGCGCCGTGGAGCTGATCCGGCCTCGCACGCGCTTGCTGCACGATTTCACAACCTGGGCGCGCGCGTTTTTCACCGACGATTTCGATTACGAGTCCGAGGCTCGCGCCAAGTTCTGGAAGGATGAGCGCTTGCCGGGCATGCTCGCCAAGCTTGCCGACGCGCTTGCCGCGCTGCCGGAATGGAACCACGATGCATGCGACGCGGCTTCGCGCGCCGTAGCAGCGTCCGAAGGCGTAAAGGCGGGGCTGCTGATCAACGCTACGCGCGTGGCGATCGTAGGGCGGGCCGTGGCGCCGCCGCTATTCGAGACCATGGTGATGCTGGGGAAAGAGCGCGTGGTGGAGCGATTGCGGCGGGCGATCCCGAGCGTTTCGCCCCAGTAAAATTCCAGCATGCGAGCGATACTTCCGCTCGAATAAAAGAAAAAGGCCGGAGCCATTAGCTCCGGCCTTTCGAATTTCAGGGCACGTTTGAATCCGCCCGAATTTACATTCCAGTTTTCGAGAAAACTTCCCGGTTGGCCGGATGGCTGGCGGCGCTGGCGGCCGCGATATCCACAGGCACTTCCACCGGAATTTTCACCGGAGGCAAGCACGCGGACATGCTGCACGCCTGATAACGCAGCGTAACGGGAATGGTGGTCTGGCCGATTTTTGCATTCGGCTCGGCCTTCATTCGCAGGCGCAGCGTCACGGAACCGGTATAAACGTTCAGCGGTTTCGTGGGCGAAAACGGGAACTTCTTGTTGCTTCCCGGAGGATAGATCGTGTCCACGACTTTGATTCCTTCGGGCGTGTTGGCGGTCATGGTTGTGGGAATCAAGTATGCGTCGAGGGGCTTGTGCGAGTTCATGTGATAGCCCTCGTGAATCGTGGCCACCACGGCGACTTCGAAATCCTTGCCGCGCGGCACGCGGTCGAGCGACACATAGCCATGCGCTTTTACCACCTGACTGGCGGCCATTGGGGCTGCTTGGGCGTTGGCGCCGGATGGCGATGCCAGGCCGGCAAAAAACATCATGGAGAAGAGAACGAGTGCGGTTTGTAAAGTCTTGAGCTTGTTCATAGCTGCGCCTGTACGTCCTGGTTGATTTCCTCCGGATTCAACGCTCCGATGTACTTTTTTACGATATCGCCATTGCGGTTGATAAGAAAGCTGGTGGGCATTCCGAGCAAGCCGCCAAAGGCGGTGGAAATCTCGTTGCTGCCCATCACGATGGGATAATTCATGGTCAATTCCTGGCCACCCACGTCGAACTTCCGAGTGTGGACGAACGGGATGACGCGGTCCAAATCGTCATTGGTGGCCACTCCCAGGATCGTGAACCCTTTGCTGCTGTAGTCCTGCTGCATTTTAATCAACGTGGGAATTTCGCCCTGGCAGGGCTCGCACCACGTGCCCCACATATTCAGCAGCACCACTTTGCCTTTGTAACTTGCGAGCGACACATCCTGCCCCTGCAAATTCTTGAACGTTACGTTCGGTTCTGGGTTGAGATCGGCAGCCGCGGCCTTCCCCGAGCCGGCGTTCGTCTGTCCCGCGGTCAATTGGGGTATGTATTTCGTCATCCAACTATCGATATTTACATTCCCCATGTGCCGGGAAATAAGCGTCAGCCCCGGACCGAAGAACAGCAGGCCGACCAGCAGCAGGACGACCCCGCTGACCACTTCAACCGTGTGCAGGTGCCGACGGAATTTCTGATAGAACTTCAGGAAACGCCCGATGCCAACGGCTGTGAGCAAAAAGGGAATGGCCAAACCGGCGGAATAGCAAACCAGCAGGATCACGCCTTCCATAACCTTCGCACGCGTCGCGGCGATCAACAGCACGCCCGCGAGCACCGGCCCAATGCAGGGCGTCCAGCCCAGCGCAAACGCAAAGCCCATCAGGAAGCCGCTGATGATGCCGGTCTTTTTTCCACCGACATTCTGCATGTGGACGTCGCGATTGAGCCAGCGCGTCAGTGTAGGTCCGATGAAGAAAATCGCCGAAGCCGCGTAAAAGTGTACCGGGCCAATGAAGCCGATCGTTCCGCCGTGGAATCGAAGAGCCAAACCGGCGGCAAGCAGCAGCGCGCCAACGATGATGCCGATCCGAACAGAAATCTTGGCGAGCCAGCCGATCAGATGCAAACCAAACAGGATGATGAACGCGCCTGCGACGGTTACAAGCACATCGCGATTCCTGGAAAGAAATCCGCCGACGGCGCTGGCCGTGGCGCCCATGGCGATGAACACCGCGGAAAATCCGATGACGAAGGAGAAAGCTGAGGTCAGCAGCTTGCTGCTCGAACCTTCGCCTTCCTTCAGCTGCTCCATGCCGATGCCGGAGAGCATGGTGACGTAGCCCGGCACGAGGGGCAAAACACAAGGCGACAAGAAAGACAGCAATCCCGCAAGAAATACCCAGAACGCAAATACGACCATAAGACCGCCCTCACTCCGTTAAATTGATTGTTGTCGGCAGTTCTGCCGGGGTCCACACAATCGCAAATTTTCCCACATCCATAAGACGCATACCAGCCGAATTTGGTTTAGGGGAACTGAGTGCCAAACGGGTTATAGGATAACCGACGACCGTACTCGACGGCTGGTGCTCTGCGCACAGTGTATGCGCATCTGGGCGTCACTGCAACGCGGGATGGCGCGTGTGCCAATCGGTGGCGTCCTCGTACGCCAGCGCGATCGACAGCAAATTCGCTTCGCTCCAGCGCGGGCCGATTAGTTGCAATCCGACGGGCAGACCCGCCGGCGTGAAGCCGCAGGGAATCGAGATAGCGGGTAGCCCGCTGATGTTTCCGGGGCGCGTCATGCGCAGAAGCTCGGCGCGGACGGCGGTCTCGCGTTCGCCGGCCACGCGAACTTGGGTTTCGCCGATGCGCGGCGCGGGAATGGGAATGGAGGGAGCGACGAGCACGTCGGCGCGCTGGAAAGCCGCGTCGAATTCAGCGATCACTTCTTTTCGCTTTTCCAGGCCGCGCATGTAATCGACGGCTCGCAATTGCGAGCCGTTCTCGAGATGGCCGCGCACGTCGTCGCCATATTCCGCCGCGCGCGCCGGGAAGTATCCTTGCGATTCGTGGTAGTAGTTTGCTTCGGCGACGATTACGTTGGTGCTCGCTTCAACGGCTTCGGCCAGGCGCGGGAGCGGCGCTTCGGCTACACGCGCGTTTAGGATTTTCGCCAGGGTTTGAGCGGCGCGCTCGACCACACGCCGCACTTCGCTATCCACACGCTCGAAAAAATAATCCTTGGGCCAGCCGATGCGGATTTTTCGCGGACGATTCGCGCGCAGCTTGCGATAGTCCGGCCGCCCCGCGCCTCGCGGATACTTGCCGGCGATCGCTTCCAGCAAGATGCATGCGTCGATAACGTTTCGCGCGATTGGCCCCACATGATCGAAGCTTGGCGCCAGAGGCACGGTTCCCTCGACACTTACCAGGGCATAGGTCGGCTTCAGCCCGACGATCCCGCACAGCGCCGCCGGCACGCGAATCGAGCCGCCCGTGTCGGTTCCCAGCGAGGCGAAGCACATTCCCGCGGCAGTTGCGGCGACGGAACCTCCGCTCGATCCGCCGGATATTCGTTCGAGCGCCCAGGGGTTGTGCACCGGACCGTAATGCGGATTTTCGCTGGTGATGCCATAGGCGAACTCGTGCATGTTGGTCTTGCCCAGCAGGATCGCACCGGCGGCAGCCAGGCGCTTGGCCGCTTCGCTATCTTGCTTGGGAATGAAGCCGGCTAGGATTCTCGAGCCAGCCGTGGTGCGGGTGCCGCGGGTGTAAAAATTGTCTTTCAGCGCGATGGGAATGCCGTGCAGCGGGCTTTTGGGCGCGCCGCGCCGCAATTCGCGCTCCGCCGCGCGTGCCTGCTTGCGAGCTTGTTCGGCGGTAATCGTTAGGAACGCATTAAGGCGGGAATTGCCTCGTTCGATGCGCGCCAGCGAAATCTCCACCAGCTCAACGGGAGAAATTTCCCGGCGCCGCAGCAGCCGTGCGGCTTCTTCGATGGTGAGGAAAGCGAGTTCGATTTCCGGATGCGCGGTCATCAGACGCTCACAGAAAGTTGCCGCTCAGAAAATCTTTTCCTGCCGCCGCATATTTCCCACAGATCCAAGATTCGCGATGCGAATCACCACGCTGTATTGATCTTCATTGCGGATGGTACCGAACGAAAACCGGCGGTACTCGAAGCCGATTCCGCAGCAACTGCCGTTGTAAGTAAATTCGGCGATCTGGTCCTGGAAAACCTGCTGGCTGAAATCGTAGCTGGCGCCAAAGGTGGCGTTCCATCCCGGGCGGTTCAGATCGCCGTAACCGAAAAGTGTGCGCACCTGATTCGAGCGCTGTTGAAAGTTCGGCGGCGGCGGCGAAGGATTGAACGGCAGGTTCAGCACCGAAAAATGCGCCAGGGTGATGAACGACTCCTTGTAGGGCTTGAGTTTCAGCAGCGTGCCGATGGCCGTGAGGCGGTTGCGGTTCGGATCGTAGTTCACAATGAACTCCGTGTCGTACCGCTTGCCCGGCTCGATGCGCAGGTCGCTCACGATCGGCGAGAAATGGCGCGGCTCGTCGGCAAAGGCGAACGGCGTCAGATCGTCAAGCGTCTGGAACACATTGGGCTGCCCCGAAACCAACGCGCCGCCAAACGTCGGGTCGAAGAAATATTTCTGCGCAATCATCCAGCTGAGGAATTCCTCGCTGCCACTGGCGGTGCTGCGGTACAGGCGCTGCGTGATGCCGTACTCAAGTTCGTTGGTGTCGGTAAGAGTCTCGTCTTCGTCGAAGCGCACGAAACGGCCGAAGTCGTTGACGCCGGTAACGTAACTGTAGTTGATGTCCGGCTCGATCACGTGTTTCCATTTGGTGTCGCCGTCGCTCCAGACGCGCTCCAGCACCGGCAGGCGCATATCGAGGTGAAATTCCTCAGTATTGCGGAAAAAGTCTTGGTTGGCGAATGCGCCGTTCTCGATCTGGCCGCCGTAGTTGGTGCTGCGAAAGGTGAAGCTCGGAGCAACGTCCAGCCAATCGCCGAAATGCAGCGGCAGAGTGACGGTGGGCGCGATTTCGCTGCGCTCGACGAAGTTGGGAGTCGAGAACGGCGTTACGTTTTCGTCGCGGTCGACGGCCCCGGTGAACGCGTCGAACGAAAAATAAACTGGCAGCTGCTGGAAAAGTTGCCGGTCCACAGAGCTGAAACGCGCTTCCGGCGCGCTGCGCAATTCGATCGAGGTTTGCGGAGTGGCGCTCAGATAGTTACGGTAACTCAGCGCGGCGAAATCCAGGCTGTAGCCGTCGAAATTCTTGGTGAGAAAGGCGTTGTTGCGCACTTCGGAGTTCACCGCTTCGGTGAAGGTGGACGACCATGCCAGCCGGAACGTCAGCGAAGTGAGTTGGTCGAGATCGGCCACCGCCCGCCAGCCATCCGGAAGTTGCGACGTGAAAAGCAGCTTGGCCTCGTGCCCGCCTTGCTTGAGCGGCGGGCCCGCCGGCTGCGCCAGTCCGCGGTCGACCACGCCGAAATATGTGGCGTCCACGGAGGTGTTTTCCCATGGCTTCACGCGAAATTCGCCGCGCTGGCTCCAGCCGCGCGAGCTGTAATATGCGCCGCCGACGGTTGTGTCCAGCCAGTCCAGCGGCGCCCAATAGAATGCATCGCCCAGGACGGTGCCTTTTTGTGTGGTGTCTCCAATTTCCGGAACCAAAAAGCCCGAGTCGCGGCGCGTTTCGGCTGGCAGCGTGGCCCACGGCAAATAAAGCACCGGCACAGACCATACGCGGAAATTCCCATTGACCAGGTGGATGGATTTCTGCAGCCGCACCGTGGCGGCCGGCGCATAAAACTTCCACACTGGCCGGTTGGGCTTGCACACGGTCAGCCACGCATCGCGAATTTTGTATTCGTCTTCGTTGACGCGCACCGCTTCCTTTGCCTGGAAGTAGATCGGATTCGGACTTACGAGCAGGGTCGGCGAGGGCCTGCGCTCCACGCGGAAGGTCCCGCGCACGTCGTGAAACACGCCGCGGCCGGTGCGCAAATCGTAGGTCGCGTCGGACGCCTCGATATGCTGGTTTTTGTAATCGAGTTGGACGTGGCCGCGGGCGGTGATCTGCTGGGTTTCGGTGTTGTACTGCATGTGGTCGGCGCGCAGGCGGGCGTTTTGGTACACCACGTCGACATTGCCGTCGGCGTAGTAGATCTTCCCGACCAGCCGTTGCTCATCGGCTTGCAGCGTCATTTCGCCGCCGCTGGTGAACAGGCTGGGCGCCAGCTCGGCCGGGTGTTTTTTCTGTTTGCTCTGGGCGAAGCACGCGAGGGGAGCGATCAGGGCAACCGCCAGCAGCGTTGCGAGTAAAACAGTTGTGCCGACAGATCGAGCCACGATCACCTTGGGCGTCGCCAGAAAGACCCTGCCAATATCTCGAAACAAATTGCGAGCCTAACATGCGCATCTCGCGCTATCAACGACGACCCGCCGAAGATGACGTTCGGTTCCTCGCGTAGGATGTCGACCGGCCGGAAGTAATGCGACCGCCGGGCCATCGGGCGGGCTACGGTTTCCGGTTAGCGACACCGTTCGTTGAGATTCGCGGATCTTCGGCGGGTGCCCATTACGCCACATTTTCACAGCTACTTCGGTGGTGAGTACTATTGCGCACCGATGCGCACGTGCTATGATTCTCGCGTTCCTCACTGGAACTTCCGCAGCGCAAAACGGACCAGTGATACGTATCTGCCCTAAGTGTCGCGCTTTGCTGCTCGACGACACGGACTCGTGCTCGTTCTGTAGCGCCGAAGCATCCGAAAATCACGGCTTTCTGCAAGCAGCTGCCGCTCGTGCGCGGACATCCGCGCCCGTTGCCTCGCGACCGGCGCGCGCCGCAAGCGCATCTCGCTCGGTCAGCTCGCCGGGTGCGGCTGCCGCAGTGGCTCCCGCGCTTGCTCACGAAGAATCGGAAGAGCCTGACTGGCGCGACGAGGTTTCTCGCCGCCTAGAGCAATACCGCGCGCGCCGCGGACACCTCCGCGGTGATGATTCGCAATCCGGCCTGCCATTTCATGAGCCGCAAGTTTCGTGGCGGGAAGATGCCAGACGCTCCGCCGCGGCAGATGCGAGGAAAGCGGCTGAAGCCGCCGCTCTGGCGGAAGCCGCTGCCGACGCCGAGGCTCGCGAACATCAAGCGGCGCAGGCCAAGGCTGAGGCGGCACGCGCACGCCTGGCGCAGCGCCAGCGCCAAACCGAACGCGTGGAAATCCGCATCCAGCCAGAGCTCGATTTCTCCAGTTCGCCCGACGATCGCACGCACCCGCAAACGGCTCTCGTTCCGGTGGCTTCGCTTGCCGAACGCCGCTGGGCTGGCGCGCTAGACGCCGTTTTTCTGATATTCACTTGCGCGGGATTTCTGGGGTTGTTCCGTTCGCTGGGCGGGGAAATCACAGCCGGCAAGACGGACGTGCTGGTCTACGCGCTTGCGGCGTACTTCTTCTACGGCTTTTACGTTTCGCTTTTCACCGTGCTGGCTGGGTCCACTCCGGGCATGCAGCTGCGCGGCCTGGCGGTTGTGCGGCTGGACGGCAGCTTGCCCGACACGCGCCAGCTATTGTGGCGCAGTTGCGGCTACATCCTTTCCGGCGCGACGCTGATGCTTGGCTTTATTTGGGCGCTGTGGGATGAGGACCGCTTCACGTGGCAGGACCGCATGTCGCAAACCTACGTCACCGCGGCGGTGCCGCTCTCCGATTTCGACGCGTTCGGCGCAGCCGCGCCTGCGCATCATCGGTTCGCGCACAAGTAGCGTATTCTCGTTCGTCTACTTCGTCCTGCGCGCCACTAGAAACCACGCCCATGGATCTTGGCCCGCGAACATTCCCTGTCGCGCTTCCGGGCGAGTCTCGAAACGCGCTGGTTCCAGCGTCTCGATTTCCCATCCCTTTGCGAACGCGGCGCGCAATTCCGCTTCGGTCACGCGGCGCGGGCCTTGATCTCCCGGCGTTTTATCGCTAAAGCACATCAGCATCACGCGCCCGGCTGGGCGCACCACTTTCGTGAGACCTCGCACATAACGCGCGCGGTCTTCGTCGGCGAAGACGTGAAATAGTCCCGAATCAATGGCATTGTCGAATTGCTCGGGCGAGTCTTCGAGCTTCAGCGCGTCGGCCACTCGAAACGTAGCCTTACTCCCGCGCTCGGTTGCTTTCCGCTGCGCGGCCTTGATTGGCGCTTCCAAAAAGTCGAAGCCCGTTACCGCGTGCCCTTTCGAGGCGAAAAACAGCACGTTCTCGCCGGTGCCGCAGCCGCAATCCAAAATCGATCCGCTCAGCCGTCCCGCTGCTTCCACGAATTTCGGCTGCGGCCTGCCGATATCCCAGGGAGGCGCGTTGGTCGCATACATGTCCTGAAAACGCCCGCGTGCCGTTGCTTCCGCTTCGCTCATCGTCGCTCCTTCGGCAGCACTAGCTTGTGCCTTTCGGCTCCAGAATCGCATATCCGGCCATTTTCATAAATGCTTCGCGCCGCTGCTTGGAAATGAAAATCCCTCGCACGCGAAACATCAGCCGCATCATGGGAGGCAGGTGCAGCTGCCGTTTTCTGCGCAGCGACTCCTCGAAGTAATAGCGCATTTCTTTCTGGCGCCAGCCGCGCCTCTCGAAAAATCCCTGCCAATCGTCTGGCGCGAACTTGAACGGCGCATTCTGCATGTGACGGTGCATGCCGTTGCGCCCGCGATATTTCACCACTTGCGGAGAAAAATAATCCAGCACCCAGTAGCGCGCGTGCGCCAGCGCCCGCAGATCTTCCGCCAGCGACCCTACCGCCGCTTCGTCCAAATACGGAACCACGCCTTCGGTGAGCACCAGCATCTTTTTCGCGCGCGCGTCGATGGAGGCGAGCATGCGCCGCCGCTCCGCCACGTCCGCCAGATCGATCTTCATGCGCTCCAGCCGGCAGCGCGGCTTTTCGTTCGCCAGGCGCTCGGCCTTGTAGTCGATCATGTGTGGGTAATCCGCTTCGATCCACAGCAGCGATGGCGGCAATTCCATGCGATAGGGGCGCGTGTCCAGCCCCGCTCCCAGATTCAGGACCGTGTCGACGCCATCGGCAAGCACTTCGCGGATGAAATCGTCGATGATGCAGGTGCGGATCACCACGCTCCAGCCGGTCCAGAACGTCATGGGCATGGCTTGGGCGATTTTCTTGCCGCGCTCGCCGGCCAGCACGCCAGCTAAAGGGTCATGGAACAGCGCGTCCGGCCGGTCGCCCTCCGTCGCGCGGTAATGCGCCACCCAGAACGCAGTGTCCGACACGTGCTCGATCAGTTGTTCAGGCATGACGGGCAATTCTAAGGGATGGGGTCAATTCCGTCTATTGCGGCGGCTTGGAACCTTGCCTCCCTTCTTCATCGCCCCTTCTGATGAGGGTGGGACCATCGTTTGGCTTCAGATTCAGAATTGTCGAGCCGGAGCCTGGGCGAGTCGCTCCGGAGACCTCGAGTTGCTGTGGATACGACAGCGGATACATGGCGAACGAACACTCCCTTAGCTCTGGCTCGCAGTCCAGAATCCCTCGCCGCAGCATTTTCACCGGGCCCTGGTCGGGGAATGGAAAGTCGAATTTCGCGGCCGCCAGCGCTTTTCCTGCGGTGCGCAGTTCTTCCGAACCGCTGACGAAATTTGCATCCACCCTTCCGCCCGGCGAAAGTAGAACTGCAAAATCAGCGTTCGCGTGATCTTTCGGTTTCGGCGTGAGTGGAACTTTCACGATGCGCAGCGATTGAAGATCGCCGGCACCCGCGTAATCGGCGCTGCGGTCGCCGCCCAGCGCATCCACTCGTGCCTGCAAATGATCTGGCGCGTGCCCCGTCGCGATCGCTTCCGCGTATGCATGCGCCGCCTCGCGATTTTTGCCCTCTTTTTCGTACAGCTGCCCCAGAAGATCGGCGATCGTCGGATCCTGCGACAAACGCCAGCCCGCGTTCAAATATTTCTCGGCTTCATCGAGATCGCCATTGCGGAAATATGCCCAGCCGAGCGTATCCCAATACGCGGCCAACCGAGACGCGCTAGCGAAATCCTCGGGCGTCGCGGCGTTGATATCGATCTCCGCCGTCGTAGCTTCCTCTTCGCCCACGGCTTTCTGCGCGTATTGCAGCGCCTCCGGCAGCTTGAGATTTGCGTTGGCCATTTCGTAGGCGATCGAATTCAAGTTGTTGGACGAAGGGTCTATCTTCAGCGCGCTTTGTAAAGTGGCGTAGGCTTTGTCGGGCGCGCCGGTCTTGGCATAGGCGACGCCGAGCTGCAATAGGATCTCGGCGTTTTCCGGATTTCGAGACGCAGCCGCCTGCATTTCCGTTAATGCCTCCGGATAGCGTTTCAAGTTCAGCAAGATCGCGCCCACGCGTATGGGCGCCGTGACGTTCGATGGCGCGGCTTGTTCCAGCTGCTTCCACACGGCGAGCGCGTCATCCGCCCGCTGCTGCATCATGTAGAGAGTTGCCAAGGCTTCGTAGGCCACCACTTGCGTGGGATCGAGCGCAATAGCCTTTTTGAATTCATCGACTGCTTGGTCACGCGATCCCATCGCCGCGTGCGCCATTCCCAGCGCCGTCCAACCCATCGCGAATTTGGGGTCTTTGTCGACCGCCTGCTGAAAGTAGTCCGTGGCCCCCGGGATATCGCGCAGCTGCATGGCTTGCCGGCCCTGATTGTAGAGGCTTAGCGCATCCGGATTGACGCCATTCGACGGGAAATTGCTGCCCATTGGTGACGAAAGCGGGATGTAACCGCGTCCGTCTTTCTGCACCGCCTTCAGAAATTTCCGATAGGCGTCGAATTCCGCCGGCTGCACTTCTCGTTCTTTGGTGCTGAGTTTTCTTTCGGCGTGCAACACTCCGACCGCAAACGAGTACGTCGCATCGTAATCCGCAAACGGCGTGCTCAAGTGCACGGCGGCCGGCAGTTGCGGGTTGAAGCCGCCCGGCAAAACGATGGTTGCCAGATAGTCGGCTACTCCAGGAGATCCCAATTTCACGGGTTTGGGATTCTTTTCCGTGTCATCGGGCGCCGCCGCGATGAAAACGGGCGGGAACGGCGGCGTGATCTGCTTGTCGTCCCAATCGGAATAGTCCTTTCGAACGTAGCTGTACTGTATGTGAAAGGGCCGGGTGACATCGTCGGGAGGGGTTGCAGTCACATCGCTTACCGTCCCGCCGAAGCCCAGATTCTGGGACACTCTCTGCATCACGGTGGTCCACTGCGACTGTCCCGCCTGGCGGAACAGCAACCGGAAAATCAGCTCCGAATCGTCGCGCAGCGTTAACTGCATTTTGCCCGTCAGCGTTCCTGTCGCGTCCAGCGTGGCATCCGCCTGAAAGGTTTCTCGCATCGGGTAGGGAGGATCGGCCGGCGTTTTCACCAGCTGCGCCGGACCGCCATCGGGAATCACCAGCGCCCATTTGTCTCGTAAACTTGCGACCAGGAAGGCGAAGGGTCCAACCTCCGGCGTGGTATCCAGAAAAAGATATCCTTTGCCTTGGGGAATCGCGGTGATTACGTGATCGAATTGCAGCGGTGATGGCACGCTCGTATCGATCTTCGCCGACGAATTGATCAACGCCGGATAGGCCTTCACTCCCTCCGCTGCAAGTAACGCGGCGAGCAACGTGTGCTTGTCCTTGCAATCGCCGTAATCGTTGCTCAGGACGTCCGAAGCCGAGTGTGGCTGGTACCTGCCGATTCCGAGATCGATGCCGATGTAGCGGAAATGGGTGGATACGAACGCGTACAGATCCTGAATTTTTTCCTCTTGGGTCGTGGCTCCGCGCGTCAGCTCATCCGCCTTGGCCTTGATTTCCGGCGTCGGCAAGGCGCGCGGTTCGGCCAGCCCGCCAAACCATTTTCCCAGTTCGTCCCAGTTTTGAAGGCTGGTGAGTTGCACGTCGGGCAGTTTCGCATCGCTGGCGTCCGATTGTTTATCGGTGTCCAGCTTTAGATTGTTGGTGTTCCAGGTATAAACGCGGTTCGCGCCGTCCGTGGTGATCACCGGCTGCACTTTCGTGCTCTTCACCAGTACCTTGCGGCCGCTCGGAACGCTCACCTGCAATTCCTCATGCAGCACGATCGCGGTGCGCATGAAGTTGAAGGCGTTCCAGAACTGTCCAGGATCGAGCGGCTTGTTGGTATCCGCGCGCCACTGGAATTCCAAAATGTCGCCCACTTCCAGGCCTTTCACTGCAACTTGCAGCACTTTCAGGTCGCTGTAGAGAGGGGCTTGCTGCGTGATCGGTGCGGGCATGTCCAGCACGTTCTCGGTCGGCGTCGTCACTACGGTCTTGTCCGGCTTGGTCACCCGAACGTAAACCACCGTCATGGTGGTGGTTGCGGAAGCGTAAGGAAATTGCATCATGCCGAAGTCTTGTACGCCTGCCTGCGACTGGATTTTCACTCGTCCGGTTCGTGTGGTCACCGAAGTGCCGTCATCTTTGTAAGCGATGGTCGTGTTCAGATCTTCGATTACGGACCCCTGATTGGAGTAATCCGCACTGGAGTTTTGGCTGTCTGACTTGGAAGCAGCGGGGACTGCGTCCTGCTGGGACGCTTCCGACTGGCTCGGCGAGTTGATCGCGCTGTAGGACTTAAACTGCGCCGCCGCATTCGATCGCGTTGCAGGTGCGGCGCTGTGCGCGTCGAGCCGCGGCGGCAGCCACAACGCGAAACCGGCGAACACCAATGCCACAGTCGCGGTACGCAGGTTCATGGGTCCACTCCGGCGGTGCAGGTTGGATACGTAACGAGATCGGCATTCTACCCGGAATCGGCAGCACTGCCTAGGGCATCTTGGCGGGCATGCGGCGAAAACAGCACAATCGAATCGACATTTGTAGAAATATGTATACAATGGCGGCCCGGTACACGCTTTTTGAACGGAGGACCCCCGATGATGCAGATAGGGAAGCGATTCGCCATGGCCGCAACATTTGTAGCTGTGCTGGCGGCGGCTGCGATTCCGGCGCGCGCAGGCTGCACGCGCCCGGCGCTGAAGTCCATGATTGCGGATTATTTCAAGGCCGTTGATACGCACGATATGTCCGCGCTGCCCACGGCGGCCGACGTACGCATCACCGAAAATGGCCAGGTAATGCAGCCCGGTACGGGGTTCTTCCAAAGCGGCGGCGCGGTGCTGCTGGAGCGCGATCTGGTGGATACGCAGCGCTGCGGAACCGTCTCCGAAGCGGTCACGGATGAAACCATTGATGGGCAGCAGACACTCGCAGTGATGGCGGTGCGCCTGAAGGTGAAACACGGGAAAGTGACGGAGATCGAGCAGATCGTCACGCGTCAGGCCGGCGAAAAGGGCTTTTACAATCCCAAGGAGCTGCTTTCCACCAAGGATCAGGATTGGACTACGCCGCTGCCCAAGGACAAACGTCTGACGCGCTATTACATGAATAAAGCCGGAAATCAGTATTTCGACGACTTCGTGAAAGATCCTAAGGTGCTGCCGCCTTTCGCCACGCCCTGCAATCGGTGGGAAGGCGGGACGCACACCACCCGCACCGGCAACTGCTCGCCGAAAGGTTTGGTGCTCACGCACACCGATCGCCGCTTCCCGGTGACCGATCTAGAAATGGGCGAAACCGCCGTCTTCGTCAACTTCGCCAAAGGGCTTCCGGACGTGCATATCTTCAAATTCAACGCCGACGGCAAAATATATTTGATCAACGCGGTGTTCGGCGGACGCGTCAGCGGCCCCGTATGGCCCGCAACCAAAGACAACGCGATGAAATAGGCTCTGCGCTGGAGCCGCGGTCGCACGGTGCCGCGCGTCTCGCGGCCCCCGTGCTAATTCGCACGCGCGCCGAGGCAACAGAAACGCTGTCCGCAAGGCTGATGCCTTAATCGACGTGCGCCTCTCCGCCTGGCGAGTTTTTTCCGGGCGCCAGCCAGTAGCTTGCAAACGCCGGAATCAAGAACAAGATCGCGAATGGCGCGGTGACCATTCCTCCCACCACCACCCGCGCCAGCGGCTGCTGCGCCTGCACCCCGATTCCCGTTGCGACGGCGGCGGGCAACAGCCCCAGGCCCGCTGCCGCGCAGGTCATCAGCACGGCTCGCATCTCCGCGATGCCGCCTCTTTCAATTGCCTCACCGATATGCGCCACGCCCGCCTCTTGCCGGCGGATGCCGGACACCATCACCACTCCGCCCAGCGTGCACACGCCGATGACGGAAGCGAATCCAACCGCCGCCGAAATGCTGAACGGCGTATGCGTCACCAGCAGCGACAACACTCCTCCGGTTGCCGCGAACGGCAGCATCAACAGCACCAGCAGCGCGTCGCGCAACGAATTGAACGCCGTGAAAAGCAGCCCCAGGATGATTACCAGGCTGATCGGAATGATCACTGCGAGCCGCCGCTGCTCTTCCTTCAGGCTCTGGTATTCGCCCGCCCATTCCAGGTGATAGCCCTCCGGCAAATGAATTCGGCGCGCGATGCGCGCTTGCGCCTCTTCCACGGTGCTGGAAAGGTCGCGGCCACGCACGCTGAACTTGATGGGGATGTAGCGGCGCCCCCCTTCGCGGTAAATCATGAACGCGCCCTCGTGCAGTGTCACGCCGGCGACTTGCCCCAGCGGCACTTTCGCGCCGTCCGCGGTGGGCAATAGAATGTTGCGAATCGCTTGGGGAGAATCGCGATACTGTTTCTGATAGCGGATCACGAAATCGAACCGGCGGTCGCCCTGCAGAATTTGCGTTGCCGCGATTCCGCCGATCGCCGCTTGCACCGCTGTATCCACGTCCTGGGCCATCAGTCCATAGCGCGCGCTGGCGGTCCTGTCGATGGTCACCAGAAGTTCCGGCTGCCCGGTCTCCTGAAATACGCCCAGGTCGGTGATGCCGCGAACGCCAGCCATCACGTCGCGAATTTTATCGGCTTCCGCCACCAGCACATCGATGTCATCTCCAAAGAGCTTGACTGAATTTTCTCCCTTCACTCCGGACATGGCCTCTTCCACGTTGTCCTGAATGTTCTGCGAAAAATTGAAGTCGACGCCGGGGAATTTTTCCAGACGCGTGTCCATCTGCCGGATCAGGTCGCTCTTGCTCATTCCGCGCGGCCAGTCTCCGGGCTCCTTCAGCGACACCATGAATTCAATGTTGTTGAAGGTGGTGACGTCCGAGCCGTCATCCGGGCGACCCATTTGCGAGACGACCTGCGTCACTTCCGGATAAGTCAGCAGGATTTCGCGAATGTCGTGCGCCATGCGCGCGCCGGTTTGGTAGGACGCGTCTTGCGGCAGCGTGGCGCGCACCCACAAATTTCCTTCTTCGAGCGCCGGCATGAATTCGCCGCCCAGGAACGAGCCGAGGATCAGCGTGGCCACCAGAGCGGCGCCGGCGATTCCCAGCACCACCGCGCGCTTCCGCATCGTCCAACTCAACGCTCGCGCGTAATGCCGGCTCAGCCACGAAACGATGCGCGTGTGGTGCTTCTTGACCTTCTCAGGCCGGAGCCACGACGCAAGCACCGGCACAAAGAAAATCGCGAATAAAAATGCGCCGGTCAGCGCGAATCCGTACGTCTCGGACATCGGTGCGAAAATCTTCCCCGGCACTCCCTGCATGCTGAAAAGCGGTATCAGCGCCACAATGATCACCAGCACGGAAAAGAGCACCGGCCGTACGGCTTCCGCCGTCGCTTCGGCCACAACGTCCGTTACCGATATTCCGGGCGGCGCCGCTTGCAGACGCCGATAAATGCTCTCCAGCACGATCACGCTGGCGTCTACCAAGATTCCGAAGTCGATAGCGCCGATCGAGATCAGGTTTGCCGATCCGCCCCCCAACACCATCAGCGAAAATGCAAACAGCAGCGAGCAAGGAATCGTCAGCGCGGCGATCAGCGAAATGGGCACATCTCCTAGAAACACGATCAGAATCGCGGTCACCAGCGTCAGGCCCGTCAGTACCACGTCGCGGACGGTCGAGGTGGTCAGGTGTATCAAATCCGTGCGGTCGTAAAGAGTGATGAGTTTCATTCCCGCGGGAAGAAGCCCGTCATTGAGATCTTTCACTTTCTGCTTCAGCGCCCGCAACGCCGGCAGCGATTGCTCGCCTCGCTGCAGCAGAACGATTCCTTCGATTGCATCGTCGTTGTGATTGACGCCGACCAGGCCCAGCCGCGGCTGCGAACCTTCGCGCACATCCGCCACGTCGCTCAAATACACCGGCACGCCATTGTGCTCGGCGATCAAGACGTTCTGCATGTCCTGCAAATTTCGCAGCAGCCCGATTCCGCGCACGTTGACGCTCTGGCTGCCCATGGTCAGGTAATTGCCGCCGGCATTGGCATTGCTCGCCGCCACGGCCGATACCACTTGCGGAAGCGTGACGCCGTACTGCAGCAGCTTTTGCGGGTCGAGGTCGGCTTGGTATTCGCGCGTGGTGCCGCCGAACGACGCCACGTCCACGATTCCCGGCACCTGCTTGATCTCGCGCGTGACGAACCAGTCCTGAGTGGCCTTCAGCTCATTCAAGCTGTACGACGGTCCATACAGTTGATAGCGGTAAATTTCCCCCACCGGCGATTCCGGCGAGAGTTGCGGCGACAATCCTCCGGGAAGCGTCAGATTCTGCAGCCGGTTCAGCGCTTCCTGGCGGTCCCAGTAGTAGTCGCTGTCGTAGTCGAAATAAAGTTTGACGTCGCTTAGCCCAAAGATGCTGATCGATCGCACTTGGTCGAGATGAGGCATGCCGAAAAGCGCGGTTTCCACCGGCACGGTCACCTGCTGCTCCATCTCTTCGGCCGACCACGACGAGTTCTGCGTGATGAACTCGACCATCGGCGGCGAAGGATCGGGATACGCCTCGATATCGAGCCGCGAAAACATGTACGCGCCGCCGGCAATCCAGGCCGCTAGCCCGACGATCACCAGCGGCCGGTAACGCAGCAGCGATCGGATCAGCTTCCTCATTGATTCTCCGCCGCGTCGCGCAGCAGCAGCGCGCCTTGCGTGACGATCGCGTCGCCCGGCTGAATGCCGCTGGTGATTTCCAAGCTGTTTCCCAACGTCCGCCCCAGCACGACGCTTCGCCTCACGTAGCGCCCATTGCTCTCGGCCACAAATATGTACGCAGTATTTCCTTCGCGAATCACCGCCGTTGACGGCGCCACGATGCCCTCGCTTGTGGATCGCAACAGCCGAATCGATCCAAACATCGCCGGCTTCAGCCGCGTTCCCTGATTTTCAAGCACCACCCGCAAGTGCAGCGTCCGCGTGGCCGGATCCACGGCATCCGAAATCGCGCTCACGCGCCCGTTCCACGTTTGTTCTGGATACGCGTCCAACGTCACTTGCGCTGGCTCTCCGGTGCGCACCACGCTCAGGTCTTTCTCATAAATGTCGCCAACCGCCCAAACCGTCGAAAGGTCGGCAATGGTGCAGAGCGGCTGCGCGGCGGCCAGCGCGTTGGAGTACTCGCCTTGCGCCGCCCCGATATCCAGAACGATTCCGGACTGCGGCGCCGTCACGCGCAGCTGCTCCCCGGCGTGATCCGGATCCATTCCGAACACTTGCACCTGCGAACGCGCGGCCTGCACCTCCAACTGCGCCGTTTCCGCGTCTCCCTGCGCCTGCTGCAAATCTTTTTGAGCGATGGCGCTGTGCGCGTAAAGATACTCGGCGCGTTGCAGCTCTTTCTGCTTCACCTGATTGTCGATCTGCGCCTTGTGATAGTCGGCCACCGCGCGCGCCAAATCGCTGCTCTGCAAAATCGCGAGTGTCTGTCCCTTTTCCACGTGCTGCCACGGACGCACCTTCATCTCCGTGATCCTTCCTCCAGCCGGAGGAAAAACGTGCACCACGCGCGTCGGGTCGGCCTGTATCTGTGCGGGGAGTTCCACGTAGTTGGGAATCGCGGTCAGCTTCACCGTGGCCGTCACGATTCCGCTCGCGTCCGGCGCCACATACTCGTTGCTGGCCGTGCTGCTGGAAGCGCTCTGCGCAGCCGCTGCCTGATGCGCCCCGCTATCGCGGCAACCCGGCAGTGCCATGCCCACGCCCACACACAAAACCACGGCGGCGGCCGCTCTGGCGTATTTGCTTTTCATTGGATGGCCTCCCGCCCCACGGCCAGATTCAGCTGCGCCACGGCCGTCAGGTACGACCCGATCAAATTCAAATAACTGAGCTGCACGTTGCGGTAATCGCTTTCGGCGCTCAGAAAATCCAGCAGCGAAGCGGAGCCATGCTCGTACGAGAGGCGTTCCGTCTGCCGCACTTGCTCGGCTTGCGTCAGGTACTGCTGCTTGTATGGCCGCAGCAGCGCCACATCGCTATTGACCTGCGCGTACGCCGAATCCACATCTCCGAAGACCTGCGCCTCGGTGGCTTGCGCCAGCTCTTGATCGCGCTGAACGTCCAGTCGCGTGCGCAGTTTCTCTCCTTGATTACGGTCAAAAATGCGCAGCGGGATGCTCACGCTCGCGCCCAGCGTCTGGTGGTCGTAAGGGTTGTTGAACGAAGGGTTGTACGAATACCACGCGCTCAGCGTCGGATCAGTCGAGCCATCCGCAATCGCCAGCTTATGGTTCACCTGCGCCTGCTGCACCGACTGCATCGCTGCGCGCAAATCCGGCCGGCTCGCCAGCGCCATTTGCCTCACATCATCCAGCGGCGGAATCTGGTCGCTGTAATCGAACGCACCAGTCACGTCGAACTGGCCCACCGGCGTGCGCGCGTTCAGCAGCTGCAAGAGTTGAATTTTGGCCGTGCGAAGATTCACTTCCGCCGTTTGCAGGTCGGACTCGAACTGCACTCGCTGCAGTTCCAGACGGTCGAGGTCGATGCCCGAAATGTCCCCGGCGTGAAAGCGGTCGCGGCTGATGCCCAGCACGTGGTCCCAATAACCCAGGTTCGCCTGCGCCACTTGCAGCACCGCTTTGGCCTGCAGCGTATCCACGAACGCGGTGCGCAAGCTGAAAAGCAGCGTACGTTGCAGGTCGGCCTGATCCGAGACGGCGATGGCCGTGCCTTCCTGCGCGCTCTTCAGGCGCAGCTCGCGTTTGCGATCGCGTTCGTGTAAGTAGCTCACCGTGGCCACGGCATCAGTGCCCCGCGTCGGTTGCCACACGCCTTCGTACGGCCTGAGCTGCGTGCCGTCCGTCGAAAGCGTCAGGTTTGGGTTCGGCCGCAGATAGGCGCTGATTTCCTCCGCTCGCGATTCGCTGACGCCCGTTTCCCCTGCTTGCAGTGTGGGATTGTTCTGCTCGAACTGCTGGCGCACCTGCTGCCAAGTGAGCGGGGGCGTCGATTGTGCGCGCGCGCGGCCCGCTCCCATCAGCGCGGCACATGTCAGCGCGGCCGACGCTAAACACAGCTCCAGTCGAGCTGCTCTCGATTTCATTTCGCAAACTCCCGTCGTAACACTCGCGTCCATGCACCGCGGAGAATCCCGCGATGGCGTGGAGCGGTTGATCTGTTTGTGGATTACTGCCGCGTGAAGTTACGCCGCTGCAGCTGAGCGGTTAGCTGCGTACCGGAGGGGCCCTGCCAAACTGGGAAAGCGGAGAATTGGGAAGAGAATTGTCCAGGCTCGACTGCGTCCACCTGCTCGTTTGGGGTGGAGCGTGCGCTAGACGCGAATATGCGAATACTCCCGCGCGCGAGGGAGCCGTGCTGGCCGCGCCGCTCAGCTGCCGAGTGTGCGGAAGCCAGTTTTCTGTCGCGCGCTGGAAGGCGCCCGGAAACGCGCTCGGCGTTTCGGCTCGAAATCGCCCGTGCCCGTCATTCAATAGGATGGCGACCGGCCGGTTCAGCCACGCTGTCCTCAGCACCAGATCGATGGCGTGATCGCCGTTGACGTCCGAGGCGGTGAGCTGCAAACCCCCAGCCGGCCCAACGATGCCGATCAGTTGCCTGCCCGCATCTGTGAGTTGCAGCTGAATCCAATATTGAGTTTGAGAGGAATTGCCCTGGCCGGACTGCACGCGCGCCAGGTCTGGGCGCTGGTCGCCGTCGAAATCCGCGATGGCAAACGGAACCCCGTCGCCTTCAGCGGCCGCCGAGACGATATTTGCGTAACTCTGCGCCGGCCCGGCAGTCGAATTCTGCGCGGATGCCGCGGGCCGTGCACCGCGAGCAACCGTCGCGCTTCGCCCGGAGGTCGCTCCTGCCAGCGCCAGCGCCCCGGTCGCGCACACCACCGCCAGCCATTCGCGTATCCGCGTCCAGCGGCCTTTTGTGTGTGCGTGCCGATACATGTCTTGTGCGAATCCGCGCAGCGCTCGCCCGCGCGAAAACTTTGGGCGAAGCGCCTAGCCCGCGCGCCTATCGCCGCGCCAACTTCGCACTCCTGCCGCGCAGCCAACAGCACCCAGATCCCGCATTATCTCCCACTCCATCCCGTCACGCGATCCTTCTTTCACGTCGCAGATCACACATCCATTGGCATCCAAACTGACGCCTACCAGCGAGGCGCCCGGAACGGCATGGGAGTACGCCGATACCGCAGCGGGAGCGTTTGCTTTCTGAAGTCGATTCAAGACTCTCTAATAATTGAGCCGGTGGGCGAGCACCATACCTCAGTCACTTGCACTGGCTCTATCGATTGAAGCGCCGGCGCATATAGTGGGACCGACGGAAGCAAATCAACCATCCGATTGGACTTTGCCCGTATCACTACGATGGCGATCTTCCGGCGCTTGATGTTCTGCTGGGACTTCACGTTTCCGTCGCCAGTGAGCAGCACATCCCAGCGGCCCTCGGCCAGCGCCAATAGTTCGCCATTTTTCTTCCCAGTTAGCCCAGCGTCCCGAGCGGTGTCACACTCGAAACCGAGGGCAACCAAAGGATCCTTCAATCCCACCGGGAGGCACTCGTCAATGAGAATTTTCATCTCGCAAATCGGGCCAGGACGAGAGACTTTGCCTCTTCGAGGGTAGCAACCGCCTCATCGCGAGTCACGCTGGGATACTGTTTCAGGAATTCATCCAGCGTTTCCCCGCCTTCGAGGTAATCGAGAAGCGCCTGGAACGGAACCCGGGTGCCGCGAAACACCGGCGCCCCGCCCAGTATCTCCGGGTCCTGTACGATCACGCTGTTCGCGCTCGATTTCACGGGGCACCTCGCTTGCGAAGTTCTCAAAAAATCCGACTTTCGTGGCTCAATTATACGCTCGTTTTCGGACCATCAGCGCCTTCCACGGGCGCCCGATGCTGTCTCCACCGCTAGATATGTAAATCTTTCCTATTGAAATCTGTTTACCAGTGTGCTAACATGCCTCGTTTTTCGTTGCCGCTCCCAAGCTGCCGAGGGCGGCAACAATGTTTTTGTAAATCCATCGGCAGCATGCACTGCGCGTGTGTTTCCGCGCCTTGGGGGGCCGGCAAGTGACTACGCAAGAGGGCAGGACGGTTCGCAACTTTTCGCGACGCGCGCTGGGGCGCCTCGGCGCGCACTTTCGGGGCGCGAGAGTCCACCGCGGCAGATCGATACATGTTCGGGCAAAACGCCTCGTAAGTTTCTGCAAACAGAGCGCCCACCCTCAGCCAGATCGATACACATTCCTCCCGCTCCTGCCTTTCACGAATCACCATTCACGGGTCACAAATCACGTCCTAAAGGGCGGGACGGTCTATCGGCCTTCACGGCATGTAACTCGCAGAAAACAAACGGCCGGGCATATGCAAGGGCGGAACATCGCGTCGCATCTCTCCGGTGTCGTTTCCGCCATCCGAATCCGCGCATTCCGCGCCGCAAGCCGATGCTATAATCAGCTGTCGGTGCGGAAGCGCGCGGCGGAGTAAAGGAATCAGGCATGAGTTCACTGGCAAAAAAGATCGTGGCGGTTCTTTCGGTGTTCGTGTTCGCGTATGTGGTGGCCGGCTTCGCGATGGGCCGCTCGGACAACGACAAGGAAAGCGCCTATAAGGCGATGACTGTCTACACCGAAGTGCTCGACCACATCCAGAACGACTACGTGGACCAGCCCAATATCCATCAGGTCACCAGCGGCGCGCTGCACGGGCTGCTCGATTCGCTCGATCCGCAATCGAGCTACATGAGCCCGCTCGAATATAAGGATTACGAAGAAAAGACGCAGACCGCCGCCAAGGCTAGCGCCGGAGTGGCGCTCACCAAGCGCTTCGGTTACATCAGCGTGATCTCGTCGCTGCCGGATAGCCCGGCGGCTAAGGCCAATTTGCGGCTTGGCGACGTGATCGAAAAGATTGCTGGATTCACCACGTCGCAGATGGGTGTCGACCAGGCGCAAGTGCTGCTCAGCGGCGATCCGGGCACTGAGGTGAAGCTTTCCGTGATCCGCCGCGGCAAGACGGAACCCGAAGACGTGAGTTTGACGCTTGAGCCGCTGCCGGCGCCGAAGGTTGTCACAGCCACGATGCCCGGCGGAGTGGCCTATCTCCGCGTGCCGCTCTTTAGCGAAGGCATGGCCCAGCAGATCCGCGCCAGCCTGGAACAGTTTAAGAAGCAGGGCGCGAAAAAGCTGATCCTCGATCTGCGCAATTGCGCGCTGGGTAGCGATCAGGAAGGCATCGACACCGCACAACTCTTCCTTACCTCCGGCACGATAGCCACTCTGAAGGGCCAAACGGTGCCGGCGCAGACGTTCTCCGCCGATCCCGCGAAAGCTGTTTGGAGTGCGCCGGTGGCCGTGCTGATCGGCAACGGAACCGCCGGCCCCGCCGAGCTTGTCGCCGCGGCCATCGCGGATAATCACCGCGGCGATAGCGTTGGCGACCGCACGTACGGCGTGGCCTCCGAGCAAAAGTTGATTCAGCTCGACGACGGCTCGGCTCTGATCCTGACCGTTGCCGATTACTACACTCCGGACAGCCGAGATATTCCCGCCGAAGGCGTGGCCCCCACGGAGGTCGTGCGCCCCGCGGCAGCCGACGACGTTGCGCAGCTCAACAATATCTATCCTCCAGCGCCCTCCGATTCGACTACCGATCCAGTGGTGAAAAAGGCGCTTGAGGTTCTGCAAACTCCATCCACTCAGAAGGCCGCGTAGCGACGAGTGAACCACTCGAACCACGCGGCGACTACGCTGCTGATCGCGTTGGCAGCGCTCGCGGCGCTTGCCGTCGCGGGTTGCTCGAAACTATTTCCGCCGCGGCGTGAAGCTCGCCAGCGCGGAGAGCGCGAACGCGCTGCAAGGCCATCGCGCGGACCGCGCCTGGCCATCATCATCGACGATATGGGCAACGATCGCGGCCAGACGCGCGCCGTGCTGCAGCTGCCCTTTCCCCTCACCGCTTCCGTCCTTCCCCACCGCGAATATTCAGCGCAAACCGCCGACCAAGTCTGGCGACGCGGCGATCAGGTGATGCTGCATTTACCGATGCAGCCCATCGATGATGGCGCTCGATCCGAAAAGATCGAGCTGCGCGTAGGCATGCCTGCGCGCCAGGTGCGATCGCTGCTGGCGGGTATGCTCGCGGACGTGCCGCATGCAGTGGGCGTGAATAATCATGAAGGTTCGCGCGCCACGGCGGATCCAAAGCTTATGTCCGAGCTGATGCCGGAGCTGCGGAAACGCGGATTATTCTTCGTCGACAGCCGCACCACCGCTTCCACCGTCGCTTATGAAGCCGCCGAGCGCGCGGGAGTCCGCGCCGCATCCAGAAAAGTGTTTCTCGACGACGTGGCCACGCGCGAAGCCGTGGTGGCGCAGCTCGATCTTGCCGCCCGCGACGCGGAGCGCGACGGCTCGGCCATCGCCATCGGACATCCGCATCCGGAAACTATCGCGGCGCTCGCCGAAGCCGTTCCCAAACTCGAACGGCGCGGCATTCACTTCGTTTTTGCCTCGCAGCTCGCTCGTTAGAATTTTCTTCGCCTGTACCATGAGACAGGTAAAAGGACGGGAACTAAAACTGTCCCTTCGTTCTATTTCCAAGAACTCTTTCGCGGGCTAATTTCTAATTGCTGCTTCGCGATGCAAAACGTCGCGTGCCCAGGAAGGAGCCTATGACCCACTGGATCGGAACCACCTCCCCGGCAGACGCCGGAATGAATGAATTCAAGGAATGCCTCAAGCACCTGCGCGATGGCCACCCGGAAGAGGCGCTGCAGGACGCACGGCGCGCGCTCGGCGCGGCTCCCCAAAACCCTTTCTACCTCTCCTATACCGGTCTGCTCGCCGGCATCGCCGAACGGCGCTACGCGGACGCCGAAAATCTCTGCCAGGAAGCTCTCTCCCTGCGCCACAACCACGCCCAACTCTACCTGAACCTGGCTGAGGTGTATCAGCAGTGCGGGCGCACGCAGGAAGCGATCGACGTGCTGGAAAAAGGACTGGTTTCCGCCGGGCGCGACTTCCGCATTCGTCGCGCCCTCGAACGCATCGGCACGCGGCGCGAGCCCGTGCTGACGTTCCTGCACCGCAGCCACCCGCTGAACCGCACGCTCGGAAGGCTGCGCCACCGCATAACCGGCCCTTCGCAGGCGGCTTAGGGCGGAGCGAAAAGTTCGGTACACGAGTTGCGTCCCCATGACGCAATCCGGGGCGGGTTGCCCGCGAGAGGCCCGCTCCGGACCCCCTTCTTCTTAAGATCACAACAGCCGGCAGATTGAGGCCGCCACGTAGTCAGTTCAACATCTTGCTGCCTTATCCGTCATAAGTGGCGCAGGCTCTCAATGCCCGTGATGATGAAACTTACCCGGCCGCGAGAATGAATAGCCGCGGAATCCAGCTTGGTTCTATGGGTGTAAGTTTGTGCCTGGTCCCGAGGCACCCGGGGTAGAACTTGCTCTTGGGCCAAACGCCAGCGGCCAACAAGAACAAGCCGATCACCATTTCAATCAAGTCAATCTCCCCATTTGATCCCAACCGCGAATTAGGGCTGGCCGAGGGGCAGAAAGTACTGCGTGCCTTTCACCGGCTGGCGCAGGCGGCGCAGAAGTTCCTGCAGGTCCGCGTTGTGCTCCACGAAATCGATCTCCGTGGTGTCCACCACCAAAAGATTTGAGGCGGAGTAGCGAAAGAAGAAGTGCTCGTAGGCGTTGGCGACCGCTTCTAGATACTCCGGGGAAATTTCTCGTTCGGCGGGATCGCCCTTTTTCGACACGCGCTTGCGCAGCACCTCGGGCTTGGCTTGGAGATAGATGGTCAGGTCGGGCGTGGGCACGGAGGGCGCGAGCGTGTCGAAATACTTTTCATAAAGCTTCAGCTCTTCGTTGTCGAGATTGATGTAGGCGAAGATTTTGTCTTTCTCGAAAAGGAAATCGCTGACGATCGGCGCGGGGCCGTCTTCCGGACGCGTCTCGATCAGGCGGCGATGGCGCTCGTAGAGGAAATGCATCTGCGCCTTGAACGCGGCGCCGGGCTGCTCGTCGTAAAAGTCGGCCAGAAAAGGATTGTGCTCGCAATCGAACACGCGCCGTGCGTGCAATTGCTCGGCCAGCACGCGCGCCAGCGTCGATTTGCCCACGCGGATCGGCCCTTCGACCACGATGTAGCGCGGCGCCTTGAACGAAGGATGCTTGGGTCGATTCGAGTTGGGCGAGCGGCCAAGCATGAGCAGGGGATTATAACAAACCGGCGCGCCATGTCCCTTCACGCGCGGGTTCATGCAAGCGGGACATTGCTAGTCGCATGGGGTGATAACCGCCTATTTTTTCGACCGATCATCTTCCGTGCGATGAATGCGGAAATTGAGTAGATGGCGGCCGACACAAACGGAAAGGCGAAAAACAGCACGTCCAAGCATTCGGTATCGCCGCATTTGGCGCCGAGGAGATTATCGATTAGAAATTGGTACGGCGTTGAGCCCTGCCACTCGCCTGTTTGAAGCACGCCTCCAACGTAGAGCATGTCGTGCACCCCGAACGCGAGCCAAAGTAGGGCAGGTACCCAAGCCCACTGAGCGCATCGGTCGGATCGCCAGCGAGCCCAAAAGACCGCCAGCACGACAGGAAGCGCTGAGGCAAGGGGCGACAGCGGCCCCAACGACAAGTTACTGTGGAACTCGAGGCCAACGACCGAGTCCACCGCCAAACCAATACAGCCAACAAGCACTGCGGCCACCGAGTGAAGGGCGATTCTCGCAAGAACCGCGCAGAGCTTAGTGGTCCCGTTGCGTACCGCACCCATATTGCTTCTCCCTGCGGCGTTACCAGCTCTTGGCGATGACGGCGATGATGCGGGCGAGCGCATCGGCGTCGCGCGTGTCGATTTCCTCGGCGGGCGAGTGTGAATAACGCATCGGCCAGCCGAGAGCCACGTCAATCGAGCCATATTGCGTGAATGCCGCGCCGTCGTTCCCGCCGCCAGTAACGCCATATTGCACCGGGATGCGATTCTCATGCGCGAGTTTCACCACGCGCTCAACCAGATCGCGCGGGACGATATTGGAACCGTCGACCGCGCGCACTACGAATCCCTTGCCGAGTTCAGCATCGGCAAAGCGCTTCGATTCGAGCGGCGAATCGGAGCTGGCGAACGTATCAACGGCGAAGACGTAGTCGGGCGTTTGGCTCTCGGCGGCAAGCCGCTTCGCGAGCGCCTGCGCGCCATCCAGCCCCAGATCTTCGCCCGTGGACCACACAAATGTAATGTCGCGGTCTGGAAGCGAATGGCCGAGCGACCAGACGGCGGAAATCAGCGCCGCGTCGCCTACGCGATCGTCGAAGCTGCGCGCCGTGGCGAAAGTGCCGAGAAGCGGCCGGTATTCTTTCGGGATGGTGATCGAATCGCCGACTTTGATTTCCAGCTTGGCGACTTCGGCGGGGTTTCGTGCGCCCACGTCCACGCGCAGGGCAATACTGGAATCGGACGACCACTGAAAATCCGGCAGGTCCCAACCGTTGGGCAATTCGAAAATTCCCCAGCGGTCGCCCTCGGCGGTATGAACGAGCACTGGATGGCCCTCGTAATAATTGAGGTCCATGCCGCCAAGCAGCGACACGTTCAACGTGCCATCGTCGGAGATAGATTTCACCTGAAAACCGATTTCGTCCATGTGCGCCACGACGAGAATTTTTGGCGCGCTGGAACTGGCTGGAGCGGTGCCGAGGTGTAGGATCAGATTGCCTGCGCTGTCCGTTTCCGTCTTGGCCCATTTCGGCAGAAGGCTTTTTATCTCTTCTCGTACTGGACCTTCATGATTGCTCGCGCCGTAAGCTTCGACGAGCGGCCCCAATTGGCGGTTTACGTCAGTCTCGGCGGGCTCTCCGCCGAATAGGCCGGATTTGAGGACGTACCATGTCGCATCATGCGCCGGTTCCGCAACGCCGGCGTAGGTGAGCAAAAAACGCTTCAGCTGCCCGAGATCGCGCGAGGAGATGCTTTGTATGGGAGTGTCCGGCCACGAGATGGCGATGGCTAGATGGGCCCATTCTGCGGGCATGGATGGGCCCGCGATGTAGCTTTCGGGGATGATGGTGTTCGAATAGTCGCTCGCGAACGGGATTTTATTCGCAGCGGCGAGTTGCTGAAGTTCGGCGGGGAAACCGGAGAGCGTGCCGTTGGTCTGCGAAAGACCGATCAAAACGCCGCTGCCGGGCGCCTGGCGTGGTGCGCGATGAACTTCTTTCATTCCAGGAATCGCGCCGCCGGGCGTGAGGCGGCCCACGTAAATCATTTCATCGAAATGGCCGGTGCGCAGGATGCGTTGCAGGCCGCGCGCGCCAGTGCGTTGCTGGGTCACGAAGGCGACCGTGACTGCGCCTTTTATTTTGGCAGGATCGATTTCATGAAGCATGGAAAGCAGGACGGCGGCGCCAAATTTGTCGCCGACGGGCGCGCCAGCCAGCTCGGAATCATTCATATCGATCAGCTGACGATCGATCGCTACGGGACTAAGCATATCGACGCCCGCGGCGCGGACTTCCGCGGCGGAAGTTGCGCCGATATCGATATACATGTTGTCGAGGTTCGAGAGATACGATTCCGGATCGTCGCTCGTATGCAAGTGGATGGACGTGCCGGCGACGACGCCGTTGATCCATTTGCCGCTGGTAGTTTGGATTTGCACCGGCTGCGCGATGTACAGCGCGTTGAAAATCGGCGGCAGGCCGGATTGTGGAAGGCGCTGAACGCGAAGGTAGCCGTCGGGCGTGATGTCGCTGACCACGAAGCCGGGCTCGTCGATGGGCGCAACCAGCAGGCGACGCGGCGAGCCGCTGCCGATGGTGACGACCACGTCGCCGAGGCTATCGACTACTGGATGATAGGCGGTGATTTGCGCACGAATCTGCTTGGAAACAGCGTGCTCGTGGCCGGAAACCGAGGGCAAACCGACAAGCTGCCCAAGTTCATCAACTGGCGTCGACCGATGTCCCTCAATTATTTGGGCCTGAACGCTCGGACTGCGGAGCATACAGAGTGCAAGCATGGTAATAAGGAAGGCGAGGGGAATGCGAGGGCGAACCTGATTCATCGGCAGTTGGTTCTCCTGTTGTGCGAATCAAAGTAACACGATTTCGGAGCGGCGATGTACGGCTATAGCCATGCCGACCAAATGACACGCAATCGAAGCAATCGGCGAGCGCCGCGCACACGTTGGAACCGCAGCCCGCTTGGGTGTAAGCTGCGCGGCAGGCAAGGAAGAAAAATGGCGAAGGAGAAGACCATGAGCGAACCAGCGACAGCAATGAGCGAAAAGATGAACGGCAATCCTCTCGACCCCAAATTATTCGATCCGAAGGCAATTTCGGCGGAAACCTTGGCGGCCAACGAAACGCTTCGCCAAGCAACTGCGAATGGCCCGAACTGGTGGGATATTGGCGCGCCGGCGTATCGCGCGGCGGTGGCCAGCGGACGCGGGCCGGTTCCTCCAGCGCCGAAATCGGAACGCGCGCGAACGATTCAGATTGAAGGCAAGGGTGGGCACAAGATTCCGGTGCGCGTGATCGCGCCGCAGAGCGCCACGGGAATTTACATGCACATTCACGGAGGCGGGTTCGTATTTGGCTCCTCGGAAACGGCCGACCCGATGCTCGAACGCGTCGCGCAGAATACGGGAATGGTGGCGGCGAGCGTGGAATACCGGCTGGCGCCGGAGAATCCGTATCCGGCGGCGTGGGACGATTGCGAGTCGGTGGCGGCGTGGCTGGCGAAAAACGGCAAGTCGGAATTCGGCAGCGACGCGCTGACCATCGGAGGCGAATCGGCGGGCGCGACGCTGGCGGCGGCGACGCTGCTGCGCATGCGCGACCGGCACAGCTACACCGGCTTCCGCGCGGCCAATCTGGCGTACGGCAATTACGATACGTCGATGACGCCGAGCCAGGCGCTTTCGCCCGATCGCGGCTTGCTGGTGGGAAAGCAGAGCATCCGCAAATTCACCGAGGCGTATCTGCCAAAAAACGCGGACCCACGCGATCCGGATGTTTCGCCGCTGTGGGCCAAGCTGGAGAAAATGCCTCCGGGGATTTTCAGCGTGGGCACGCTCGATCCGCTGCTGGACGATTCGCTGTTCTTGTATTCGCGGTGGATCGCGGCGGGGAACGAAGCGGAGCTGGCGATCTATCCCGGGGCGCCGCACGCGTTCAATCTGTTTCCGATGCCGCTGGCGGCGCCGGCCAACGCGCGCATCGACGCGTTCCTGAAACGCGCGATCGCGTAAAGAGTCGCGGCTGGCGGCGAGCTCAGGCGCGGAGAAGCGCGGAGATAATCTCTTCGCGGCGGGAGCGCGCGAGATTATCGATGCGGCCAAGCAGCACCGCATAACCAACGAGAGCGGCCGCTGCCAACGCCAGATTCAAAACCACGGCGAGCCACAGCCCGCCGAAGAAGTGCGCGATGGCGAAGGCGCCGGCCACCAAGCCAAAGATAACGATCTGCACGCCGAGCCCGGCGAAGGCGGTAATGTTCGACGCGCGCTGCCTGCCGAAGACGGCGAGATCCATTTTTTTCGGCGCCAGCAGCGAGAGACAATCACCCACGGAGAAATTCACGGCCGCCGCGAATAGAAGCGCGGCAAGCGTGGCGAGCACAATGCCGACGGGCATGGGGCCGAACAAGAAACGCGTGGCCAGCAAAAGCAGAACCATTTGTACAGCCATCACCGCCGCGTGAGTCAGATTTTTCCCCAGCAGGACATCGCGAAAACGGACCGGAACAACGTAATAGATCTGCACGCCGCCGCCGTCCGCGCCGAGCGAGTTGTAAATCAAATTGGTGAGCACCATCAAAGCATAGGCGGCGCCAATCGGAAACGCGTAGGCGGAAACTCCGAAAGGAAGCGGATGATAATGCGGCGAGGGATGCGCACGGGCGCCCGCAGTCGCGGCGCGGTCCAGGTGCAGAATGAACAGAATTACGATCGGCATCAGCAGGGCGAAAATCGTGGGGCTGCTGCGCGATAGGTATCGGACTTCCTTCTGGAATACGGCAGCGACCGGGCCCGAAAACCCTGGCAAGTCCCAACCCTCTCGAGCGGCGGTTTTCTTTGCGCGCTTGTCGTGTACTGCGACAGGAGCGATTGCTTCGCTGATGAGTTCGCCATGGAATTGCGCGCGCAGGCGAAGGTCGAGAATCCAGAGGCAAGCGGCGGCGTAGAGGCACAGCAGACCGAACGCGCCGGCCGCGGCTGCCTGTTGCGCGTGCGTGGCACGCGCCAGCGCGGAACCGGCAAGTCCGGGTGGAAATACGCGCTCCGCAGAAAGAACGATTGCGGAGTAAGTGGAGAGCGACCGGTGAGCGCGATGGCCGAAGCGGGCTGTGAGCGGTCCGATGAATTGCACGCTAACGATCAGCAAAAAAAAGACGATGCCGAGGATCTCGCGGCTTTTGCGGCGCGCCAGCCACCGTTCAATCCACGCGAAGAGAGCGCGGTTCAGAAGAATATTGAACGCGGCGAACGTGGCGAGCACCAGCGCGGCCCAGGGAATCAGCCGCGGCGAAGCGATGGCGATCCCGGCAAAGATGCCCAGCAGCCACAGCGACGCGACCAGCGTGGCCGGGTCAAGCGCGCCGTAGGCCATGCGAATGAAAAAGTACGAGCGATAGCGCAGCGGAAAGCGCAGGAAATTCGAGGAATCGAAAGTTTCGGAAAATGCCGTGGCCATCACCGGGAAAATCTGCCAGTAGAGGAAAATTCCCCAGAGCACCGCGGCCAGCCATTCGGTTTGTCCATGCGAGACGAAAAACCATGCGGCCGTGCCGAGGCCGAACATGCCTCCGAGGCCCAGCGCCGCGAACAGGCAGCCCATCAGGACCCAGGAGACCGCTTCCAGGCGTCCGCGCAGGTTGCGCAGTGAATTGATGAACGTGCACCAGCGCAACTGCGCGACAGCTGCAAACTGATCGCGGATTTCGGGCCACGCGGCGCGAGCTGCAGATGCATGGCCGCTGTCGCTCAGCCCAGCCATGAGAGTTCGCTTTCGGAAATGCGCGAGCCGCCCACGATGCGGAGGAAAATTTCCTCGAGGGTAAGCTTTTCGCCGGGAACGGCCGGCGCGATGGGCGCCTCGCCATCAGCGGCGGCGATAGCAGTTTGCGCCTGAACTTCCACCTGTGCTTGCGCCTGAACCTGCGCCTGAACACCCGCGCGCAATTCCTCGAGCGAGCCCTGCGCCACCAATTGCCCGCGATGAATGATGGCCACGTGGCTGCAGAGGCGCTCGACGATTTCCAGCACGTGGGAGGTGAGGAAAATCGTGGCGCCGCGCGCGATCATGCGCTGCAGCATGGCTTTCAGCGTGCCGGAGGCGATGGCGTCCACGCCCTCGAAAGGCTCGTCGAGAAACAGAATGCGCGGTCCGTGAATCACCGCCGCAGCCAAGGCGAGTTTTTTCTGCATGCCGTGGGAATAATCGGCGACCAGAGTTTTTGGCTGGCTATCGAGCTGCATGAATTCCAGCAGCTCCGTGGCGCGCTGCGAAGCGACGGCGCGGCCGAGGCCGTACATGCGTCCGACGAAATTCAAATATTCCGCGCCGGTGAGACGGCCGAAGAGCGCCATGCCCTCCGGCACCACGCCGATCTGGCGCTTCACTTCCACGGAATCGGCCAGCAGATCGCGGCCGAGAATTTCGATGCGTCCGGAGGTGGGCGCGAGGAGGCCGGTGAGCATCTTGATGGTGGTGGACTTGCCGGCGCCGTTGGGGCCGAGGAAGCCGAAAAATTGTCCGGCGGTGACGCGCAGGTTGACGTTATCGACCGCCAGCAGCTGGCCGAAGCGGCGCGTGAGATTCTCGGTGGAAATGGCCGGCACGTCCATAAGCGATGGCTCCGTTGGCTCGACTCTATCACACGCGAATGGATCGGCGGCAGCGCGGCGGGCGGCGCTTGTTGCGGTTGTTGCCGTGCGAGTTGGTCGAAGGAATAGCGAAAAACAACGTGCGCCGGGACATTCCGGGTAGACACCTGCGCCATCGTTTGTTTTCAGTGAGTTAGATGCGTTTCTACTCGACTGACTGTGCCGGGTAGAAATTGATTTCGGAGCGGGGCGGAAGCGCGCGGCAGAAGTTCGTCGCGGCGGGATTTGCTGCGGGTTGCGCGCCTGAAAACAGCGGGCGCATTGCATACGCAATCCCTCGCTGGGCCATAGATGCGCCCGACAGACGTTAACACAAAAGGTAACAATTAGCAATGAGTATTACAGGCAGGATTGGAGGCGGGCAAGGTGTGGATGTGTGGGCGCCGAGGCTCAGGACTTGGGCGGAGAATTTCGCACGCGGGGCGCCGATCAGTCAGATTGGCGCGAAGCGCTGCTGTGTGGATGGCGGAGGGGGTGGGATTCGAACCCACGAGACCCTTTCGAGTCTAACGGTTTTCAAGACCGCCGCCTTCAACCGCTCGGCCACCCCTCCGAAATTAACTGCTTGAAGCATTGTAACTTACGACCAGAAAGTGTGACAGTTTTCGGTGCGGCTGCTGCATTGTGGTGCAACTGTCACACTTTTGTCACAGTGAGATTCGAGTTTTTCGACCGCAGCGCGTTTCGAGTCGAGATTTGTATGCGTGTAGCGCATGGTTACTGTGACAGTCGAATGCCCGAGCAATTGTTGCACTGTCACAATATCCGCGCCTCGATCCACAAGACGCGATGCGAACGTGTGACGCAGTGTGTGCCACGTCACGCCGGAAATCCCTGCCTTGCGGCAGGCCAAAGCGAATCCAGCTTTGAGATCAACAAACGGTTTGCCGGTATCGTAGTTGTAGAAGACGAACTCGTTCTTTCGGCCAAGCGCCCAGGCTTCTAAAACTCGCTTCGCTTCCGCATTGATCGGAACTGCGCGAGTTTTGCCCGTTTTCGGCGCAAAGACGTTTAGAACGCCCTTTTCCAATTCCACGTATGACCACTGAAGCGAAAATATTTCTCCAACACGCATTCCGGTATTCAGGCCGAAAATAATCAAGTCCTGAAGAAACGGCGAAGCGTTTTCGAGAAGTCTCTTTTCCTCTTCAATGCTCAAAATCCGGCGCTGAATGTTGAACTCCCTGAAAAACTTCACTCTGCAAACTGGATTGCGATCCAAAAAAAGGTCCCATTCAGTCGCGAGATTGAACATGCGCTTCAGCAAGGCCAATTCTCGATTTACCGTCGAGCCTGAGACTTGCGTCCGTCGATGTAGCTTGTAGCCTTCGATATCGACGGGGCCAATCTCAGTGACCGGCCTTTCGCTCCCGAAGTACTCGGTGAGCTGCTTTAGCATCTGTTCATCTCGCAACCAGGACCGCTTATTGGCCTTCGCGTGTTCCATGTATCGCTTGCCGAATTTCTCGAATGCGATTTTTACGGGACGTTTGTAGACGCCTCGCAGGACTTCGGACTTTCGCAATGCGAAAAGTCGCTCGGCATCCGGTGACCTTCGATCTCGCGGACGGTGGCGGAAGAATGCCAGAGTGACCAAGTTGTCCGAGCGATGCGGGCGCCGCGTGGGCGTTAGCTTGTTTTTGGTTGCGCGGGAGGGGCTAGGGCTACGGAGGCTTCGGAGGTTAGGAGGAGGAAGGTAAAGGTTTCCTGCAGGTAGAGCTTTACGGCGGCGTCGGTGTGGCTTAGGTAGCCGATGGAGACGTCCTGGCCGAGGTGGAAGTCGAAATCGCCGCCGCGGGTGGTGAGCACGAATGCGCCGTTGATGGCGGGCGCCCAGATGATGTCACCCTTCACGAGGCGCTTGACGTGTTCGAGCACGGGATAGCCATGGTCGCTGGTTTCGGCGAGCGCGGTGTAGGCGTCGGCGCCGAACAGGACGGAGTAAGGGCCGTTGACGCCCACGAGCCGCAATTGGCTTAACGCCTGGGAGATTGCTTCGGGATAGGCGCGCACGTCGCCTGGAAGCGTCATTTTCGGATTGCTGGTTCCCTGACGGATGCCCTGAATTCCGGCAGCGTCATACCCCTCGAAAATTGCGGAGTCCTCGGCGAAGGCGAGCCGGCGCGCTGCGTCCTTGACGGGCTGCCAGTCGGAGTCGTTGGCGCCGCGATCGACGTCGTCGATCATCTGGCGTTCCAGCTCGAAAGGAACGCGCAGTTCGACGAGCGCTTTTGCTTCGCGCTGGCGGGCGATGATGCCGTCGCGTGAAGCGGCGATGGTGCGCAGGTGTCCCGTGCCGACGGCCGAGAGAGCCGAGCCAGCGGGACCTTGCACGTCGACGACGCGGCGGCCGGCCAGGTAGCGCTTGAAGGTGCGCGACGTTTCTTCTTCGATCTGCGACCAGGCGCCATCGGAAATGGGGGCGAGCTCGCGATGGAGATTATTCATGTGAGGGTTCTCCTTTGAGCGAACCGATACGCAGCGAGCCGCTGTTGGGCGGCTGGCTGGAGGAAGATGTTTCGTCTGGGGCCGGGGCGGACGCGGCTGACGCCGCGGGCGTTGTCGCGTCCGCAGAGTCGTCGGCGGTCACATTGTCCAAAAATGTTGCGGACGGAACGAAGAACAGATTTCCGGTGACGGCGCGGCTGAAATCCAGCAGGCGGTCGTAATTGCCGGGCGGACGTCCGACGAACATGTTCTCGATCATCTGCTCGGTGGTGCGCGGCGAACGGCTGTAGCCAATAAAATAGGTGCCAAATTCGGAATTTGCGGGACGGCCGAAAGGCATGTTATCGCGCAGGATTTTAATTTCTTTGCCGTCCTCGGTGATGGTAGTGAGCGCGTTGTGCGCCGAAGTTGGTTTCACGGAGTCGTCCAATTCGATGTCGGAGAGCTTGGTGCGGCCGATGATGCGCTCCTGCGTTTCGGTGGGCAGCGCGTTCCATCCGTCGAGGTCGTGGAGGTATTTTTGCACGATCACGTAGCTTCCGCCGGCGAAGGCGGGGTCCTCTTCGCCGATGAGGACGGCATCGATCACCGCCTGGCCGCGGGGATTTTCGGTGCCGTCGACGAAGCCGATGAGGTCGCGGTCGTCGAAGAAACGGAAGCCCTGGACTTCGTCGATTGGCGCGACGGCATGGCCGATGCGGGCCATGATTTGCGTCTCGAGCTCGAAACATAGATCCATACGCTTGGCGCGGATGTGGAAGAGCAAGTCGCCGGGCGTGGAGACGGCATGGCGCGCTCCGGCGCGAATCTCGCGGAAGGGATGAAGCTCCGCCGGACGCGGCGTGCCGCCAAAGAGCCGATCCCACGCCTCGGAGCCGAAGCCCATGACGCAAGAAAGATTCGCTTCCAGGTCGCGAAATCCTACCGCGCGAAGCAGCGCGGAAAGATCGGCGCAGAACGAGCGAATGACGGCGCGAGTTTCGCTGCCGGGATTCAACGCGACCACCAGAAAGATCGCGGCGCGGGAGAGCGGCGCGGCGACCGGCTGCGCGTCGTTTCGCGCGAGAGCGGCAGCTTCGGACGCGCTATTCGGATCGTAGGCCATCGCGTGTCATCCTGGTAGGGTGCGCGGAACTCGCTCGCGCTGCGAAATATCGCCCTCGCCTCGGCAGCAAAGAAGCGGACCGAAAGCTTACCACTGCGCGGCGAGGAACGTCCACGGTGGCTGTGCCAGGCGTATGTTTTGCCAGCGAACCAGCGGCCTACGCTATGATCGCAAAGCGAGGCTCGGGAACTCAGGCCGCTCTGGGGAGATCACGCGTGGTTCGTCCTACGACCATCATTGAAGCGCCGCGATTGTCAGCCAGATTGGGCGCCAAAGTTATTCTGGCGAGCGAGACGTTTCAAATCACGGGCAGCTTCAAGTTTCGCGCGGCGTTTCATCTGGCTTCCCACGTGCCGGAGAAGCTCATCATTGCAGCATCGTCCGGGAACTTCGGGCAGGCGCTGGCCTGCGCTTGCTCGATGCTGGGGAAGGCCTCGATCATCGTGATGCCGGCGAATTCAGCGAAGGTGAAAATTGATGCGGTGCGCGAATACGGCGGCGCGGTGGAACTGGTGGACGTGCGTGTGAAGAGCCGTTCGGAGCGGCTTGCGGAAATCGCGGAGCAACATCCCGAAGCTTACGTGGCGAGCGCCTACGACGATCCGTTCGTGATCGAAGGAAACGCCAGCCTGGGGCGCGAAATTGCGGCATTAAACTACGCCTTCGATTCGGTCGTGGTGCCCGTCGGAGGCGGAGGCTTATCGGCAGGGATCGTCAAAGGAATCAGCGAATCCGGCAAGCGCATCGCCGTGATTGGCTCGGAACCTTTACTCGGGAACGACGCGGCCCGCTCGCTTCGGGCGGGGGCGGTACTCGCCAACGAAGCGGAACCCGATACGATTGCGGACGGAGCACGCACGCTGAAGTTGGGGCGCCTCAATTGGGAGATTCTTCGCGAGGGGTTGGAAGGCATCATCGAAATTGGAGAAAGTGAAATCGAGGAAGGAACGCGGCTGCTGTTTGAGCTCGCCAACCTCAAGGCCGAACCCACCGGGGCGCTGAGCATTGGAGCATTATTGTGCGGCCCGGCCAGGTTTCGGGATCGCACCGTTTGCTGCGTGATCAGCGGCGGCAACGTGGACCCCGCAATCTATGCCAAGATTATCTCGAGGGCGTGAATTGCTGAAAGAAAAGCGCGCTGCGGTTGCGGTTGTTGTCGCTTACGAAATTGTTCCGCGCGAATTATCGAAGAAACCGCAGATTTCCGTTGAAAGTTGTAGCGCCGTAGTTTTACTCTGTGCGGCACCCGATGCGCACTTGGATCATTTCATGCGTAGTGGCAGCTTCGTTGATTGCCGGTCCCGCCATGATGGAGGGCCGGGCGCGATCCGTGCTGGCCGCCAAACGCTGGTCGCAAACCATACAGAACGAGCGCGCCAACGAGTATCATCTCGCGCGAATGCAAAACCGAGCCATGATCGTTCGATATTTCGACGATGGCTTGCTGGCCTCCGTCCCGCTGGAGACAAAAGATTACTACGTGCATGGTATACCTCCGTCGTACTGCTATCTGCGGCCGTGGGCCAAGCGGTTTCTTGACCAGATCGGCCGCGAATATTACGCGAATTTTCACCAGCCGCTACGCGTGACCAGCATGATCCGCACGGTAGAATTGCAGCGGCGGCTGGAGCGCAGGAATTTCAATGCCGCGGAAGCCACAGGGCTCGACCGTTCGTCGCATCTCACCGGCGCGACGCTCGACATCTCCAAGCATGAAATGGACGCCCGCGAAAAGCGCTGGTTCCGGCGTCAGCTGATCGATCTGGAACAGGACGGCTATCTATACGCCGTCGAGGAGTTCGAACAGCCCTGCTTCCACGTGATGGTTTACCCCAACTATCGTGATTACGTGCCGAAGCCTGCCGGCCAATCGCTGGAAGCAGATCGAAGCAACTAACGTCTTTTGGTGCAGAGACTTATCCGCCGCACAGCCGGGACACTGCCATCCAACCAGTTGCGGGCGGAGCTTGCGACTGTCCGCCGGAACATTCGGATGGACATTTGAGTGAAATCGTGGGATACTGAATTGCGTTTGTTGCTCTTGTAAAACCTTTAGATTTGATGGAGGGGCTGCAAGTCCACACTTGCCAGCCCCTTTTTTGTTGGGCTAAGGGCGGTGGAAAAGCACCAAATAGCTCAAGCAGAAATGAGAAACTTAGTTGAGAGAACAAGGAACAGTGAAGTGGTTTAACGCCAGCAAGGGCTTTGGATTCATCCAGCGCCAGTCCGGCGAGGACGTTTTCGTCCACTTCTCCGCAATTCAGGGAGAAGGCTATAAATCGCTGAACGAAGGCCAAGCGGTTGAGTTCGAAGTAACCCGCGGTCCCAAAGGACTGCAGGCGTCGAACGTAACCAGCCTATAGCCCCAAGAGCGAGCTCGCCCCTGGCGGGCTCGCTCCATTTGCCGCACCCCGCATACCCGGAGGTTTATGAAAGCACTCGCCGAAGGAACCTACATTAAGCACTTCCAGTATGGTTTGGGAGTCATCACCGAGTCGAACTCGGAGCGCACCTCGATCGATTTTGACCTGCACGGCATGAAGAAATTTGTGACTAGCATCATGGTTGTGGAACCGGCCGAAGGAACTCCACCGAAAAGGCGCCGCGCGCGAAAGAGCAAGAAGGCAGTCGTCGCAACAGTTGCTGCCGTGGTTACAATACCGAGCACCAAGTGAGCCACGAAACCTTAGTGCAGTTCGTCCGGTTCGAGTCTAAAGCGCTGGGCCGCGAATACACGTTCACAGTGCGCGAGCCCGCCTGCGATCCCCGCGAATTCACTTTGACGATATCGAATCAAGCCTTTAACGAGCGCCGCGTGCGCTTTCAAGACGCGCCTGATGTCTGCTCCGCGAAGCTTCGACACGAGCTGGCCGCCTATGCGAACCACCCGCCCAGCACCAGCTATCTGATCACGGATGCCGATCTTGAGGACTATCGCAGCAGCCATGCGCCGCGAACCGCGACGCGGCCGTCGTTTTACCGCAAGCCCACCGAGGAATTTTAGCGCGCGTGGTTGAATGGCGCTGGCGTGAGGGCAGTTGGCACGCGTACGAGCTTGTCGGGGACCCCAGTTCGGCAGTGGAAAGGGGTTCTCGATACCGAGGCGAGAGTGAAAAATCTATTTGTTGGTAACCTGAGTTTTCAGACCACGGAGACCGAACTGCGGGATCTGTTCGCGCCGTTCGGTCAAGTCACGCGCGTTCACATGGCCATGGACCGGGAAACCGGACGCGCGCGGGGATTTGCCTTCGTCGAAATGGCGAACGATGACGAAGCGAAAAACGCAATCACGGCTCTGGACGGGAAAGCCCTGGGAGGCCGCAACATAAAGGTTAACGAGGCGCGCCCGAAGATAGCCGGCGGCCCTCCGCAGCGGAGCGGTGGTCCCGGCCCCGGCCGACCCAGTGGCGGCGGACGTCCAGGCGGCGGAGGCGGGCGGCGAGGCTCGTTCTCTACCGAGGATTACGGCGAAGCCGTGCGCCAGCCCCGCGAACCGCGCTGGTAAACAAAATACTATGAGGAGGCCCTGTGCCAACCACCTTTCAGAAACGCCAAAAAGAAATGAAGCGCATGGAAAAGCAGCGCATGAAAGCCGAGCGCCGCGCGCAACGCAAACTCGAGAAAAACTCGCCGCAGCAGCCCGAAGAGATTGAAAACGCGATATCGGAAACCGAACTGCCGGAACTCGGCGACTCACCAATAGAGCAAAACTGATTTTGTGGCGGCGCCTCGCCGCCTCGTACCTCGCTCCTCTCCGTTCACCGAAGAAGTCTAACTTGAAGCCATCGCGGATCGCGCACGGGTGTGCGCGAAAGGCGTAGCTGCGGCGCGGACATCGCCAAGAATCTCTGAAGCAAATCCCGAAAATTGACCGAGCGTGGTAACCTTTTGGCGCGCAGCGGGTCGCTTTGCTGCCGGAGCGAGGGGCGATGACGCGTGAGATCAGAATTCGAGTGAATGGCCAATTGAGGAAAGTGGAATCAGCGCCCGATACTCCGCTGCTTTACGTGCTCACCGACGAGATGCATCTGCAAGGCCCGCGCTTCGGTTGCGGCCTGGCACAATGCGGATCGTGCTCCGTGCTGCTCGGCGGCGCGGAGATTCGCTCCTGCGTCACGCCGGTTTCGGCCGTGAACGGAAAGTCGGTAACCACGCTGGAAGGCCTTCCGAAGTGGTACGCCGAGCAGAAGAAGCTGGCGAAAACGCCGGAGCTTCATCCCATTCAGCGGGCCGTGATCGAAGAACAAGCCGTGCAGTGCGGGTATTGTTACAACGGCCTGATCGTCAAAGCGGCGGAGCTCCTCTCGAAAAACTCGCATCCCAGCGATCTGGAAATTCGCACGGCGATGAACGGGCATTTATGCCGCTGCGGAAGCTACCCGCGAATGATGAAAGCGATCCGGCGCGCGTCTGAGATGATGCACCCCGGCACGCGCGCCGCCGAATCGGTCAGCGCGCATTCGGGCGAACGAGCCGTCAACGTTGCGGTGGGGGACGCGGAGGCGGCGCGATGAGCCGCAACACGACGCAAGCTATCCACGAAAAACTTACATCGAACGAAGCGCTACCCAAGAGCGACGGGATCGGCCGGAGAGACTTTCTGAAAGCAGGTGGCGCACTGATCGTCGGCTTCAGCAGCGCTGGATTTTTGGCCGACAGCCTGCTGGCGCAAGGTCCGCCGCGCTTTCGCATGCCGGGTCCCGATCCCACGCAGATCGACACGTGGCTGGCGATCCATTCTGACAATACCGCAACGGTGTACATCGGTTACGTGGAATTGGGCCAGGGATCGACCACTTCGCTCCTGCAAGTTTCCGCCGAAGAGCTCGATCTGGAGATGAGCCAGGTCAGCACCGTCCGCGTGGACACGAAAATGTCGCCGAACCAGGGCGGCACGTATTCGAGCTCAGCGATCGCGCGCGGCAGCCCGGCCATTCGGCAGGCCGCGGCGGCGGCGCGTTTGGCTCTGCTGATCATGGCTTCGGAAAAATTGGAATCGCCGGCCGATAACTTGACCGTCGCAAAGGGAGTTGTGTCGGTGACGGGCAAGCCAGGGACATCGGTCACCTACGGCGAATTGATCGGCGAGAAACGCTTCAACGTTCAAATCACCGGGCACGAGCGGCTGAAACCCGTGGCCGAATACACGCTGGTCGGCTCGCGCCCGCCGCGCAACGATATTCCTGGAAAAGTGCGCGGGACGTACACCTATTTGCAGCATGTGCGCCTGCCGGGAATGCTTCATGGCCGCGTTGTGCGTCCGCGCGGGCAAGGCGCTTACGGTCTGGGTGCGAAAGTGACATCGCTGGACGAAAATTCCATCGCGCACATTCCGGGCGCACGTGTGCTGCGCAAAGGCGATTTCGTCGGCGTGGTCGCGCCGCGCGAATGGAATGCAGTTCGCGCCGCGCGCGAATTGAAAATCACCTGGGACATGCCTCCGATCCTGCCGGGAAGCGACGATGTGTACAAGGCCATGCGCGCCGAGAAAACTTTCGATCACATTGTGCTGCAACGCGGCGATGTAGACTCCGCGTTCGGCGCGGCGCCGGCATCGCACACCGCCTCGGGCAAATTTCACTGCCCCTATCAGGCGCACGCCTGCTTTGGACCGAATGGCGCGCTGGCGGATGTCCGCCCCGATTCGGCGCTGCTCATTTGTTCCTCGCAAGACGTCTACACCACGCGCGGAACGGTGGCGCGGATTCTGGGGCTGCAGCCAGATCAAGTCCGCGCGCAATATTACGAAGGCTCCGGCACCTACGGCCACAGTTGCTATGACGATGCCGCCGAAGCCGCCGCGATCATGTCGCAGCTGGCGGGCAAGCCGGTGCGCTTGCAATTCATGCGCTGGGACGAGCACGGCTGGGATCCCTACGGCCCCGCGCACGTGGGCGAAGTGCGCATCGCCGCGGACGCGAACGGGAAGTTAATCGCATACCGGTATGACGGCTGGCACCATAATTGGGCGGCGGTGGAAACTTCGCAGCAGCTGGCGCTGGGCACGCCGGCGCAGGAATGGCGATTGGGCGCCGCGCAGCAGGTAAACCCCTCCGATTGCGGCGGCATGTACGAAATTCCCAACGTGAAGCTGGTGAATCATCAGGTGGACGGCTTGAAGTATCTAAAGGCCGCGTGGCTGCGGTCGCCGCTCGATCTTTCCTTCTCGTTTGCGTCCGAGCAGACCATGGACGAGCTGGCCCGCATGTTGAGCATGGACGCGTACGCGTTTCGCCGCATGAACATCACCAACGAGCGCTGGCTGGGAGTGCTCGACGCGGTGGCGCGAGCGGCGGAGTGGAACCCGCGGCCTCCGGCATCGCAGCTTTCGCACGCGAACGTCGTGCGCGGGCGGGGCATCGGGCTGGGAACGCATCTCACGTCCTACGGAGCAGCCGTCGCTGAAATCGAAGTGAACAAGGAAACGGGACAAGTGGCGGTAAAGCATCTGTACGGCGCGATTGACGCTGGACTGGCGGTGAATCCAGCGTTCATCGAGAACCAGATCAGCGGACAGCTGGTACAAGCCACCAGCCGAATGCTGAAGGAAGAAGTCACATTCAACAAAACGAATGTGACCAGCCTGGATTGGAACAGCTATCCGATTCTGCGCTTCGAAGAGTGTCCGGAAGTTACGCCGATCGTGGTGCAGCGCATCGACCAGCGCTCCACGGGCGCGGGTGAAGAAGTGATGGCCGCCACGGCCGGCGCGATCGCCTGCGCGTTCTTCGACGCCACCGGCGTGCACATGCGCGAGTTTCCGCTGACGCCCAGGCGCGTCTTGGATGCGCTTCGCCGGTCATGATGGGCGAGCGATGAAGGTCCGGGCATGAAAGTGCGCGCGGCGGTCGCGTACGAAAATCGCAACGAGCTATCCATCGAAGAGCTCGATCTCGGCGATCCCGGCGCGGAAGACATTCTCGTTCGCATCGTTGGCTCCGGTTTGTGCCACACGGACGTGAAAGCTCTCGCTGGCGGTATGGGCGTTCCGAAGCCAACGGTTTTGGGGCACGAAGGCGCGGGAATCGTCGAACGCGTTGGCGCGCGCGTTACCAGCATCAAGCCCGGCGATCACGTAGTGCTCACCTACGACTCCTGCGGCACTTGCCACGCCTGCGCCGGAGGCAATCCCGCCTACTGCGCGCAAACCTCCGCGCTCAATTTCGCGGACGCACGTTTCGGCGAGCCGGGCACGTTTACAAAAGCTTCCGAGCCGATTCACGGACACTTCTTCGGCCAATCGTCGTTTGCAGCCTACGCGATCGCCAAGCCGCGCAACGCTGTGGTTGTGCGTAAAGAAGTGCCGCTCGAAATTCTCGGCGTGCTGGGATGCGGCGTGCAGACCGGTGCGGGCGCGGTGATGAACGCGCTGCGCCCCGAAAAGGACAGCAGCATCGCCATCTTCGGCGTTGGCCCTGTAGGGCTAAGTGCGGTGATGGGCGCGGCGATTTGCGAATGCGCGCAAATCGTTGCCATCGACGTGCTCCCGCAGCGCCTGGAAATGGCCAAACGAGTTGGCGCAACCCATGTGGTGCTCGCGGTCCCCAATGGCAACGTAGGCAGCTCCATCCGCCGGAATTTCCCTGCAGGAGTGAATTACGCGCTGGATACCACCGGTCGCGCGGAAACAGGGCAGCATGCCATCGCTGCGCTAGCGCCGAAAGGACACTTCGGATTCGTTACCATTCCCACCGGCGGATTGCAGCTCAATATGTATACAGTGTTCCTGCAGGGGCTCAGCATTCGCGGCATCGTGCAAGGAGATAGCGTGCCGCAAACCTTCATTCCGCAGCTGATTGATTTGCACCTCGCCGGCCGCTTCCCATTCGACCGCTTCATCGCGCGCTACGATTTTTCGCAGATCAATCAGGCCATCGCGGATCAATCCGCCGGGAAAGCGATCAAGCCCGTTTTCGAATTTGAAACCTAGCGCGGCGAGTGCTTGTGATCGTGAGCTCGCGAAACGAATTCACCAACACAGCTGGGCCGTTTACTTCAGGTAGGTACGTACGATTGCGATCACATCGTCCGCCGCCTCTTCGGACGATTTGGAATTGCGCGGCATGTGGTTGCGAATGTGGTCTTCCAGCAACTCTCCCATCAGGCTGTTGATGGCGCCGCGCGCGGCGGCCAGGCGCTGCAGCACCTCGGTGCAATTCTCGTCTTCATTCAGCGCCCGCAGCACGCTCTCGAGTTGACCGATCACTTTCTTGGTGCGGTTCACTAAATCCAGTTTTTCGCGCGATAGATGCGACATTTTGGTTGACTACCCTAGGGGGGTATAGTATCAAAGACATGCGCGCTGCCAAAATCGCAGCGGGCGGAATCGAGTATATGGGAATCATCAGCAGAGAACTAGAAGCTCCGGACGGTAGATGCCGCTCGGGGTTCCGCCAAGAGGCTGCATAGCGCCGCACTCGTTGCCACGCTCCTGCTCGCTCTGGCGGATTAAACGACCGGAGAGAGCGGGAATCTTCACCCTGAAGTAAAGGTCCCCACTTTCACTGAGTTTCATGAAACGCGCCGGCGATGCCGCCATCTCGTATGCGTTTCAAGAAGGAGGGGAAGATGCGCAACTTTTTCGAGCAACTCAACAACTTTATGGCGCCCAGGGGGCTCTATTGCGTCTGGGTGCGCGCCGATGACTCCGAGGGTGCGCCCCTGCTGGCCCGCTGGATCGATCCTCGCGGCGAAGAAAAAATGTCGCCAGCGCATGAGAACCTCTGCGCTGAGGAACAAGCGGAGGCGGAAGCGCTCCAGTCCGATGCAGACTTAGCGCTGGCGTGCGCGGCGGGAGCCTTTTAACGTGAAATTAACCTCGCGCACGAGCTGCCGCATGTTCTACTTTGTATTTGCGGGAAGGGAACTGCACGCCTGTTCGTCCCAAAATCGTATGCGGCGGCTTCGGCCTCAATTCGCGTTACAAACGCTCTGCTTGGCGTTCGTTTCTTTCGCCCTTCCCTGCGTCCTATGCGCGCAGAGCCAGGCGCCCGTCTCCGCGCAGGCATTTGGCAGCGCGCAACAATCCACCTCGCCCGAATCTGAATCGCAGCCTGGGGCGATAACGATTTCCGACGCCGCGGCCGTCAGCGGGCCAGCTCCGGTGGTGACGCTGGAGCAAGCCGATTCAGACGCCGCCGATCAGACACCTGGCTCGCCGGCGGATCAGGAGCCTCTCACCCTCTTCCCACATTCCGATACCAGCCGCTACTGGATTTCCGGGCAGGCGAACATCGTGTTCCAATGGCATCCGGCTTTTCCCGCCGCATATTCCGGGCCGCACAGCTTCCGCTCGACCGCGGAAAGCGCCACGTCCAAGGTGTACACGCTGTACCTCGGCTACGAACTCACGCCCACAACTTTCGTCTATCTCGATGCCGAAAGCGCCGTCGGCACGGGCCTGAGCAGCGCATACGGCTTGGCTGGATTCACGAATCTCGACGTGGTCCGCAATCCCTCGTTGGGCGGCGTGCCCTATTTGGCCAGAGTCATGATCGAGCATATGTTCCCGCTTTCGAGCAAGCGAGTTGAGGCGGAGCGCGACGAACTTCATCTCGCCACCTCGCTGCCCGCGCGACGAATCGATCTCCGCGTAGGGAAATTCGGATTGCCCGACTTTATCGACTTGAATTCCTGGGGCTCAGACAGTCACCTGCAGTTCTTGAATTGGACGATTGACAACAACGGTGGGTGGGATTACGCCGCCAACACGCGTGGTTACACGGACGGCGCACTGATCGAGTATGACGACAACTGGTTTAGCGTGCGCTTCGCTGAAGTGCTGATGCCGAAAGTCGCCAACGGCATCTACCTGGATGCCGATATCGCCCGCGCCCGGGCTAACAATCTGGAATTCGAAGCGCGCGGCAAGCGGTTTTTCGGCCAGCCTGGACTCGTTCGCTTTCTGAGCTACCTCAACACCGCGGACATGGGAAATTACGAGGCGTCCATCAAGGAGTACCGCGAAGGCATCACTGCGGTTCCGGATATCACCGCGACTCGCCGGCAAGGCCGCCACAAATTCGGGTTTGGATTGAATGCCGAGCAGAGTGTTACGAAGAACATTGGCCTCTTCGGCAGGCTGGGGTGGAGCGATGGGCGCAACGAATCGTTCGCATATACGGAAGTGGACCGCACGGCCGAGGTTGGCGCTTTTTCAACCGGTGGACCGTGGCATCGCGTCTACGATCGTGCCGGGGTCGCTTTCGTCGCCAATGGCATCGTGAAGGCGCATCAGGAATACCTCGCTCTGGGCGGGCTGGGTTTCCTGCTCGGCGATGGCGGGCTGACGTACGGTCCCGAAGAAATCTTCGAAGCGTTCTACACCGCGCACCTGTGGCGCGGTTTCTACGCCTCGGCCGACGTGCAGCACATCAACAACCCAGGATACAACCGCGTGCGCGGGCCTATCCTGGTCCCCGGCGCTCGGCTGCACGTCGATTTCTGACGTGAGCGCTCGCCGCGGCCGAGGATGCAAAAAGAAAAAGGGCTGCGCCTAAACGCAGCCCCGTTGGAAAATCAAGGCTGGATCTATCGCTGCCGCGCCGGGTGACGCGCTTTTGGCGTCGCGCCGCTCGGAGGCGTTAGTTTGCCGCTCGCCGGTGGCGCGGGCGGTGGAAACAGCGGCTGCTTCAACGTCTGCATCGCTTCGGGCGGCAGTTTGTCGGCGCTGGCGAGCAGGGCGGCCACGTCCCACAACTGTTGATCGGTCAGAACATTTTCAAAGCTGGGCATGCCCGTGGTGCGGATGCCGTTCTTGGCTTTCCAGTAGGTCACGCCCACCGGATCATCGGTCACGTATCCGTCAGGAGTGAAAAGATGCGGCGGTGCGGGATACATCTTTGGCTCGGGCCGCGTGCTTTCCATTCCTGGAAGTCCATGGCAGCCGGCGCAATGATGGCGATATACATCGGCTCCCGCAACGATATCGGCGGTGTTGAAGCTGGAAAGCTCGCGTTTCGGGGCGCTTTTGTCGATTCGGGCACGCAGCGCCGTGCCGGCGATGAACTGCTCCATCGGAAACGGCGGATCGTTTACTCCCGCTGGAGCGAATCCTTCGAACAGATACACGGCGCCAGCGATCGGTATCAAAAGCAATCCGATTATCAAACCCAGCCAGAATTTCCCCATTTGGTTTCCTTCCCCAGCGAACCCAATTTAGCGCGTGGTTGATAACACACCGGTTCCTTGGACGCTGCGGATTTCACCGCCGTTGCTTGCTCTACGAATTTGCCGCTTCAATCCGGGCCGTGAAGGTCACCACTTCGGATTGCCGCAAGTGAAGTTTGAAGCGTCGTAGGGGCTGCCGCTGCCTTTGTAAATCGCCACCTTGGGCCACGCGCACGCCGGATGAGTTCGGTCCACCACGCCGTCCACTTTGTGCGCGTTGTCGATCCGCGACGGCGCCACGCCGGTTTCACGCCACTTCTCGATTACCTGCAGTGCGTTGAACGTACCGTTGTCGCCCATGCCGAATCCCGGGCACATTCCCATGCCCGGCACCATAAAGAGCCGGACGAAATTCGTGGTCTCCTTTACGCCTCCCATTTTCTCCAGCACGCTGTTGTAATAGTCGAGCAGGCCGCGCGGAGGAATGATCGCTTCATCCCACGATTCATACATAAGCAGCTTTCCGCCGTGCTCTTTGAACGGTTCGAGATTCGCATCCGTGGAATCGACGTACTTCCCGATACGCTCTTCAGCCAGCTTGGTATCCCGCGCCACGTCGAAAGTCCGGAAATCCCAGTTCTGATCGTCAAAAACCATGCTCTTGAAAAAACCTGTGCTGATGCTGAGCGGCTCGGGGCCGGCAGCCATCAGTCCCCATCCCAATTCGCTGCCCGGATCGAAACCAGGGTAAATCTGCTTCCCATCCGCGAATTTCGGGCCGGCGTAGATCAGCTTGGCGGTGTGCACTTGCGCCGGCGTAAGGCACGAAGGCAAGTCTTCCTTCCCGGGGCAGACGATCGTCTGCGGATCGAAGCGGCACAGCATCGGGTCTTCAATAAACCCGTCGCGCACGCCGTCCAGCGCGTCGCATTTGTCGAGCGCGGCGCGGTGTATCACGGCGTACTTGCTTGGCGGGATGTATCCAGGAGCTTTCACGCCGTCCTTCAACGACACCCAGGTGACGTATTCAGATACGGCCTGCAAGTGCGTGATGTCGTAAGCGGGATCGCCGGCGGCGATGCCGTCGTAATCCGTAGGGAACCGTTGCGCTTCGGTCAGGGCTTGGTTTCCGCCTTCGTGGCAACTGCTCCAGAACGAGTATTTCTCCGGATGTCCGTAGTAAGCGCGTATCAGGGCCTTGGCCGCGACCGCCGTTTCATGCACCGCGCGGTAACCCCAGTCCGCGATTTTCTCTGGATGACCGATGGCCCACGCTGAGGGAGCTTCATTTGTCGCGCCCACGTCCGAATGTCCGGTGTCGGTAGAAGCCGTTGCGTCGCCCTCCTCCAGCTGTCGCACCAGCCCGGCATAGCTGATCGCGCCGATAAAACCCGGGTTGCCGACGCCCACGTATTTCCCGGACCAGTTCGCGGCTACCGGCAGCCATACCTCAAAAGAAATATGCGAATCGCTGGTCGGCGTGGCATATCCGGCTACGCGGCAGAACGGCACATGCACCAGCAGCCCTTTTGGAGTTCCGAATCGCCCTGGCGTGCTCGGCACCTCGAACGCCGGAGGCGCCTGAATGGAGTTCGCCAGCGTGATGGTCACATTCGGAATATTCAGTGATGCCAAACTCTCGCAGGATTGCTGCGCCCGTGCTGGCGTGCACAGCACCAGCAGAGCTGTGATAACCGACAAGGCAGTCCAGTACGCACGGCGAATCATTTTCCACCCCCGCTTGGCATCCGGACGATGAGCGATGTTTCGTTTACAGCGCCTTCGGACCAGATGCAATCGCCTGAAATTCGACGGCTTTCGTCGATTGGGCGCGGATTATACATCCGGGTGTCGCACGGATGCGCCGGAAAATTTGGTTCTGCAACGAAGGGCGCGATTCCGTTCAGCTCTTGCTCGGCAACAGATGCGGCCGCGAGCGCGATGCGGGGAAACTCAGCGGGGGAATACGGTCTTCTGCGCGGTTCGGACGCGCCGATGGAAGGTGTCAAGCGAAACGGCCGCGGCGGAAACCAGCGCGATCAACAGTCGAGTCCAGTACTGCACCGTGCCGATCATCATCAAGAAGTTCAACGCCGCACCTCCTTGGTTATGATTTCTGCAGCGGGCCAGGTAAACTGGCGAGCTCCGATTCCATCCTCACCAGTTCCACTTCCGCCGCCACCAAAAACCCGATGATCGATATTAATTGAATATCGCGCCGGCTATGAAATTTTGGCTGGCGGTGTTGCACGTTGATAACCCCGATCAGGCGATCGCGGCACATCATCGGCACGGACAGGAATGCCTCGAACTGATCCTCGGGCAGGTCGCTCACGTTCTGGAAGCGCGGGTCCTGATACGCCTTGCGCGGAATGGCCACGGGCATCTTGTGCTTGGCCACCCAGCCGGTGATGCCTGTGCCCAGCGGTATGCGCAATCGGTCTAGGATGTCCGAGTGCGGATTGCGGGACGACTTCAGCACCAGTTCGTCGCCTTCGAGGATGTAGAGGAAGCACGAGTCGCAATTCACGAAGTCCGAGACGAAGCGCACGATCTTCCAGAGCACTTCGTTCAGCGGCGCGGATGAAATCCGTTTTCCTAATTCGTGCAGAAAATTGATATCGAGGTATGCGTCCGGGTTGGCCGTTTCCATAAGGCTCCAGTCTAGCGATCGGCGCAGGGTCCGGACCAATTCAAATTTGCAGTACGTCGCATCACTTTTCGGAATGTTTTTCGGGAGTCGAGTACGCGCGCGATCGCGCGAAATTTGCCGCCACCTTTTTGCGCCGCGCTTCGATTTTTTTGCGGGAAATTGCGCCGCGGGCGATGTCGGCGCGTCGACAGCGATTTTTTCCGCTTGCGCATCGCGTGACTACGCGCGCGCCATTTTGCGAAGAGAGAAGATTCTCTAGAACAGCGCGCTCCAATGAATTGAGTGTAACGAGCACCGTTTCAAGACGATATGGCTCGATGCGCGGAGCGTAATACCAAAATGGCATCGATCATGCAATTGACATACGCTTTCCTCCTCGATACATTCTTTCGGGGTTTTGCGATGGAAAAAGCAAAAGTCAGAGTCTCTCCCAAATTTCAGGTTGTCATTCCCAAATCGCTGCGCGACGAACTCAAAATCGAGCCAGGAGAAGAGCTGTTGATCTACTCCGTTGATGGCTCGCTTCGTCTGGTGCCGCATCGGCCGCTGAAAGAGCTTCGCGGGATCGCCAAGGGCATGCGCTGGAAAGACGAGTACCGTGACCACGCGGACCGCTTCTGACCTTTTCGTCATCGACTCGTCCGGCTGGCTCGAATACCTTACCGAAGATTCCCGAGCAGCGGCATTCGGTCATTACCTGGAAGCGGAACAATCGGTCCTGGTTCCGTCGTTGGTCATCTTCGAGGTCTACAAACACCTCGCGAAGCACCGTGGCCGCGCCGTTGCCGATCGTTTTATGTCGCAGGCGCTCCACCATCGCGTGGTGCCCTTCGACGAAACGGTCGCGCTGGCCGCCGCGAACCTTAGTGTGGAACATCGCCTTCAGAGTGCCGCCGCCATCTTGTACGCCACGGCGCGCGTCCACCAGGCGCACCTGGTTACCGCAGACACGCACCTGCGCGGTCTACCCGGCGTGATCATTCCTTAGTATCTCGCCTGAGTATCGGGCCCTAGCATTTGAATCGCGGCGCGAGATTTTGCGGTTCGTGCGCCCGAATCCACCGCGCGCGCCAGTCTTTTTTGCTAAACTCGGTTTGCCGTAAACGGGGGAAGGTGAGCTGTGGGTGGGGCCAGGTGAACATAAAATGGCCACGCCCAAAGCTGCGCCCGAACTACTCCAATACCTGCAACTGAAACTCGCCGCGCTCGGACAGTCGCCCAAGCCGTCGGATTCCGAAGCTTCGTTCCTCCAAATCGCGCAGCCGCTGCTGCGCAGTTACCAGCAACGCGAGCGCCTGCTCGCAAACTATCTCTGCCCTGCGGATTCGCGCGTTCAGTCGTTCCTTGACGATCATCTGCGCGAGATCTGCCCCGACGGCGTGCCGCGCTTGCCGTCTACCACTTTCGTGCTCGACTGCGCCGGCCTGGCTCGCGCGCTCTCGCTTCCTGCCGGCGAGCGCAGCTTTTCGTCTCCTTATCTGCATAGCTACCGCGTGCCGCAAGGAGTGCTGCACAATCCCGCGAGCGACCGGCGCACCACCAAGGGCGTGTTTCACATAACCGAAGGCGGCCTGCCGATTCCCGCCGACAAGCAAGCCGTTCCAAAGCAGACTTTCGCGGCGCTGTTGGCCGCAGCGCTTGAACCCCCGCCAGATGTCTTGGCCCTGCCCTTTACCGCCAAGGAGGAAAACTCAGCGCGCCTGTTCGTTACCTTGCTGCTGCGTCCTTTGGTTTGTCCCGCCACTGGAACCGACCCCGCCAAGACCATGGAGATTCGCTTTTTTGCGCCTGGCAGCCTAGTCAGCAATCTCGATTTCGTGGAGTCGATCTTCGGCAATGGCGGCGATCCGCATCTGCCGGAAAATGATGCTGCGCTGGACGTTGCGCACTGGACCGGCCACACCGGCTGCGTGATCCTCGCTCCGCACCTCACTCGCCTGAAGAAATCCGCGCTGGGCCTGCCGCGTTTCGAGGATGCAACCGATCGCCAGCGCCGCGATGGCATGTGCTGGCGCGATCCGGACGAGCTGTACAACAACGGCTCGGCCTTCAAGATCACCTGCCGCGATCAGCGCGGAGTGATGGTCACCATCATCGCGGACAATTATTACGGCTACTGCAAGAAAGAAGTGAAGACGCAGATCAGCTACGCGGCCAATCTTTTCGGCCTCTCTGAGGAAGAGCACGCCGGTGGCGCCATCGCCTTTGCCACCTACGTGCTCGGGCAGGACTTCTATGCCGACCGCACCGTCAGTCTGAAAAAGACGAAGTTCGAGCGCGCCATGGAACTGCTCGGCGAAATGGTCGAGCGCCGTCCGGAGGGCTACGCCGTGGATCGCCGCTTCCCGGATATTCATTACCTTCCGGAGGATTCAGCTTTCGCGATGCGCGAAGGCGTGGTCCGCTGGCAATGCGACGGCGTGACTCACCAGCTCACCCTTCGCCGCTCTGCCGTCTACGTGCTTCCCTCCGGCTTTCGCATTCAGCTTCGCAAGCAGCTCGCCGGACCAGCCTGGCGGCTGATCGGCTCGCGCCCGCGCGGCATTCTCTGCCACAAGCCCTGCACCGTATCCGGAGGAGGCAAATCCGAAATCTCGAAATCGCTGGCCGGTTCGCTGTTGAAGGGGCCGGTGTACGTCCGCGATTACCGCCGCGACATGGACGAGGTAGCCGCCATCCTGGAGCGCGACTTTTCCGGCGTCTATAAATCACAACCGTCAGACGATCGCCCACGCCGCCCGATCCTAAGCCCGGACCGCACCATGGGCTCGGTGATCCAACTCTTTACGCCCTCGCCGGAATATACCGACGAGCATAACGAATGGCTTCGCCGCCTGCCGCAGACCACCCGCCAATTGCTCTTCACCGTGAAGCGCTACTACCTGCCGGAATGGGGCGACGATTGGCGCTCGCACTTCACCGTCGATCGCGTCAACGGGTTCCTTGGCCACGAACTGAAATTCGACAACGAGGCGCTGGTCAGCAATTACCTGCGCGTGGGCTACGACCCCGATGGCTCCTGGCGCATCTTCAAGCTGCGCCCCGATTTTCATCCCGCCGAAAAGGTGCAGGTTGAGGACGACATCACCGCATCAGTAGTGCTTCCGGCATCGAGCCTCAACGATCTCGACCGCGAGTCGAAAGCCGAAAGCGTCAAACTCGTCGCCAATTGCGAACGCCTGCTCTTCCAACGCCCCGACGCCGCCATTCATCCCGGCGCGGACTGGCAGGCGGAAGCGGATCTGGCCAGCCCCGGCACATTCATCTCGAATTACGAGCCGCTCAGCCCGGAGCAGGCCCGCGCGATTGTCGATCATGTGGTGGATTTCGACGTATACACGGAGCCAATGAAGCACTTGCTCGAAGATTTTGTGGAAGCCGAATCGGCGAACGGGCACGATGCCTTCGTGGTCGCGTCGTCGCGCCCTCGGCTCGTTAATGGCAAGCCCTCTCTTAACCCGCGCTACCTGCAAAAGCGCCCGGATCTGACTGCGCCGCGCGAAACCTATCTCGCCGAAATCGCCGCGCGCCTGGAACGCGAAATTCCCTCCGCGCACCCAGTCCACTTTCCGGTGAACGCCGTGCTTGCCGGACGCCGCAACAGCCCGCCCGATCCTTCCATCGGATTGCCGCCTCTGGCCGTTTACAGTCCCATCCATTTCCAGGAGCTGCCGGAGCTGTTCATGGAGTACATCTCCAGCCTCACCGGCAAATCGCCGGCCACCACCGGCTTCGGCAGCGAAGGCGCGCTGACCAAAGGCCCGTTCAACGCGCTGTGGCCGGTGGTCGACCTCAATAACGCGCTGGTCTCAGCCATTCTGACTGGCGACAACGGCTTCACCACTTCCGCTGGATACATCGGTCCGCAATTCCGCGTGGATCACGACGTGAGCCTGCTCGTCCCGGAAATCTGGTGCCGCATGAGGGTGCGCGAACGCGACCCGCGCTACATGATCGAGCGCGGCTATCTTGAAAAGGTCAACGACGTCACGTTACGCGGAAGGCGCGTGCTGGCCAGCCGCCTGGGCTACCGCATCAGCACTCTGTTCGTCGATCATTTCCTCGGCCGTATCTTTGAGACTCCCGACGCCGTGTTCCCCCAGGAATTTCTGCGGCCGGAGCTGCAGAATTTGGAGATGTTCTGCGCCGGAGTGGACGCCATCGTAGAATCGCAGCGCACCGTGGCGAAAAACTATTTCGAAGACGGCAGCGTGGAGGCCGCCTGCCCGCCGCTGCGCGCCCTGCTCGAAATCATGGCCCACGGCTCCTATAGCGGAATGGGCGCGGACCACCCGAAAATTCGTTCCATGTTCACGCGCGAATCTCTGCTGGCCAGCGACTGGTATCGCGAACGCCTGCGAACCAAGCAAACGCGCGACATCGCCCTCTGGCAGTGCCATGTGCGCAATCTCGAAAAGTTCCGAGCTGCGAACCAGTCGCAGGACGGAATCAGCATCGACGGTCGCTGCGCTCTCGCACGCGCGCAGTTGGCTCGCGTCAGCTCCCCCGCGTATCTGACAGAACTCGTCGGCACCATCGGCGCGGACCCGTTTCATTGCGAATTGCCCGCTGACGCCGGTTCCGCAACAGTGTAAAAGCCGGCTCGGTTTCCATGAACGCCCGAAACGCTGCTTGCCAGCCGGCTCGTTAATGCGCCGTTGCCTCGGCCGTCCACGGCTGCAGGCTGGCTCTCGGCAACCTCGCGCATTTCGCGCTGGGCGCTCCGCAATCTCTGCACGCGATCCGCGATTTCGTCGATCACTTCGTTCGCGTCGCCGCTCACGGTGTCTGTAAACGTTGGCCGGAATGCCGCCTGCGGCGGAAGTGAATAGGGAATGATTTCGACGGGAATCACCTGCCAGCCAGCGAGAGCTGTGGATTCCTCCACGGTCCTCCGTGCGGAAGCAGCCGCCACGGCCACCGAAGCTGAGTAAGCCGGTTGCGGATCGCCGCTGCCTCCGTTGTATGCGCCCAGCGCCAGCGTGAGGTCACCTTGAAAATGGTCGATCAGATGGCGAAACAGCAGTCCCGCGTAGGTTGTCAGCACGTCCGGGCGCGCGGCGTCGGCGCGAAAATCGCCGGAAGGACGCAACCGCGCCGGCAATAACGCATAGTCGCGATCGTCGCGCATGTACAGCAGGTGAGCGAAGCGCAACGACTCCGCCGAAACTTGCCATTCGCCCATCGAGTAGTCGCTCACCAGCACTCGTCCGCGGCGCCGCTCGAGGACCACATCTCCGGGATCAGCCCGCCGTTTCCAGATGGCATGTTTCAGATCGCCGTCCACGTTCAGGTAATTGTTTTCCTGCGCTGCAATCCCCGCGAACTGATCGAGCGGCAAATGATAGAACCGCGCCACGTCGATGATGTCTTGCGCCTGCCGACGCGCTTGCGCGAGTGTCGGCGCGGCGGGTGCCGTCGCGATTCGCTCGCGAACCCTCACGTCGGTGCGCGATTTGAAAAGGATGAAATGCGTGAGCGGACCGATCACGTCGCGCTCGTCTAGCGCGTCAAACGGCATCGGCGCGGGCAGGCTGTAGGAAGCTTCCAGCACCTGCGAAGCCGCCTGCCGGTACTCCAGTTCGCTCACGCTCCAGTAGCCCAGCTGGTAATCAGAGATGCAGCCTTCGTCCTTGAGAGTGGAAAGGAAAGGAAGCGCGGTCAGCAGGTCTTTTGGAAGCACCAGGTAAACGCGATAGACCTGCTTCTCGTCGCTGGCGCTTTGCGAGAGCACAACCTCGGTACCGTTGTGCTGCTGCATCACCCGGCTCCACAGAAACTGCGAATTCAAATAGGCGGGTACCTCTTCGGAGTAAGAGCCAACTTCCGCGGCCAGCGCTGCGGCGGGAACTTGAAGCGCCAGCCGATCTCCGTTCAGCGTGACGATCGGCGCCGATGTGGCCACGGTCGGCTCAGGATGCCAGGGCCACAGTCGTTTAGCGGCCCATCCTCCGCCCACCAGCGCGGCCAGGACGAGCGTAACAGCCGCCCGCTGGAGCCGTTCACGCATGGCATCCTCAACACGTAATTGGATTCAGGGGCGTACCTGAAAGGTTATCTTGGCAATTAAGAAATCGAGAAAAAGACAGGACGCGGTGCCGGCCGCCGACGCTCCGGGGCGAGGGGGGAGCACCGTACGCGTGACTGTATGGCCTACACGCGCACGGAAGCCTGTTCGCCGGCCAGCTTACGCCGCAGACAACGCCCTTGACAAAAACTGCCCGGTGGTCCAACGTGCTTCGCAGCTGGCCATTTCGGCAGCTATTTTCGGCGCGTGAACGGCTGTGGCGCGGGATAGCCTTCACCAAGGAACTTCACTCCGCGGATCTTCCGGGTTGCCTGTCGGCGGCCATTCCACCCACCCCGCGGCATCCTGGCGTTCGCCACGCTTGTAGAAATCTACAAAACTTCCATCCAAGAAAGCGGCCTGGGGACAATCTCCGGCGCGAGTGTGCAAGTGTCGTTCCACAAAGAATGCCCGGCCGGCAATTTTGTTGAGCCGAATTTGCTTTTTTCAGCATCAATTCCCCCATCCAGACTCAAGGAGACATTATGGCCACCACGAAGGTTGTAGCCGGAACGATGAAATCGGCGAGAATTGCGCGGCCCGGAGGAGCATTCGAAATCGTCGACACCCAAATTCCCAGGCCGGAAGCCGGACAAGTTAGCATCAAGGTGCAGGCTTGCGGCGTCTGCCACAGTGACGTACTCACAAAAGAGGGCGGCATGCCCGGCATCCAGTATCCGCGCGTGCCCGGCCACGAAGTGGCCGGTATCATCGACGAAGTTGGGCCCGGTGTCACAGCGTGGAAGCAGGGCCAGCGCGTGGGCGTCGGCTGGCATGGCGGCCAGGACAACACCTGCCCATCCTGCCGCCGCGGAGATTTTGCCAATTGCCAGAATGCGAAAATCGCGGGAATTAGCTATGACGGCGGCTATCAGCAATACATGATCGCCCCCATCGAAGCCCTCGCGGCGCTTCCCGATACGCTGAATTTCGTCGAAGCCGCTCCGCTGCTCTGCGCCGGAATCACCACCTACAACGCTCTGCGCCACAGCGGCGCGATGCCCGGCGACTTGGTCGCCGTGCAAGGCGTCGGCGGGCTGGGCCATCTCGGAATCCAATTCGCGAACAAATTTGGCTACAAAGTCGCGGCTATCGGACGCGGCCCGGAAAACGCCGCGCTGGCCGAAAAGCTCGGTGCGCATATCTATATCGACAGTCAAGCTACAGACCCGGCCAAGGAGCTGCAAAAGCTCGGCGGCGCACAAGTGATCCTGGCCACCGCGCCCAGCTCCAAAGCCATGTCACAGCTAATCGACGGTCTGGGCCCGCACGGCACGCTCATGGTGGTCGGCGCTACGCCCGATCCTATCGAGGTCACGCCCGTCCAGCTCATTTTCGGGAGCAAAAAAATTCAGGGCTGGTATTCCGGCATTCCGACCGACTCAGAAGACACGCTCCGCTTCGCCGAGATTTCGGGAGTGCGCCCTATGGTCGAAACTTACCCGCTGGAAAAAGCCGAAGAAGCCTACAACCGTATGATGAGCGGCAAGGCTCAATTCCGCGTCGTTCTGACCATGTGATGGTCCGATGAAGTCGGCGTCCCGCTGGCCGGAGCCCCCGCCGCACTGGCCAGCGTGGCTCGAACTGCCCCAGCTGTACGCCGCTGATGTGTTATATGCCGGCGGAGCAGTCTGGCACCGAGTCGCCGTTATTGCGGAGCTGCCGCTGTGAAGGAGTCCACCATTGCGCCCTGACATTGTGCCGGGCAGAATCTTTCCCGACTACCGGCTGCCCGATCACACCAACACGCCTCGCAGGCTCAGCGAATTGCAGGGCGACGATCCACTTATCCTCACACTTTCGCGCGGCCACTTCTGCCCCAAAGAGCACCAGCAGCATCTGGAGCTCGCCGCGTTTTACCCCAAGATCGCCGTGGCGTATACCCAAGTGGCCACGATCTCCACCGACGATCACCACACGCTGCAAGAGTTTCGTGCGTCCGTCGGCGCCCAGTGGCCGTTCCTCTCCGATCCGGGCAGAACGGTTCAGAAAGATCTCGACATTCAGGAGTACACCGATCCCGACAACAATCCCATGATCCCGCACACACTGGTGCTGAAGCCGGGCCTGGTGATCCACAGCGTCTACAACGGCTATTGGTTCTGGGGACGCCCATCGATCGACGATCTCTGGCACGACCTCCGCGCCGTGACGCGCGAAATTCGTTCCGATTGGGACCTGAGCGCTCCCGGGCTCCGCGCCGCTTGGGACGCCGGGGACCATTCGCCCTTCCACGGATGGAACAAGCGCCCAAATCAGAAGCCAGCCTGCGAATGATGAAAACCCTAATTTGTTACCGCACCAGGTAGATCGACGGCCATGACCGCCAAGAAGCAATCAGCACGATAGAAACCAAAAGGTACAAGGCTCCCAATCCGAAAGGCGAAGCAAACCGCAAACGGCCCTGATTACGGGCAGAGGAGAGCAAAATCTATGTCGCACCATTATTCCGGTCCCAACTTCGGGTTTCCCCATGGCGATGCCCGCCTCGATCTTACCGATCTCTTCGCCTTTCCGAAGCCCGGCGCCACTGGCAAGTCGATCCTCATTATGGATGCGCATCCCTCCGAAGGCATAAACCCGCCGGGACCTACCACTGCCGAGCCCTTCGCTCCAGGCGCGATTTACGAGCTGAAGATCGATACCGATGGCGACGCCGTTGCCAACGTCGCCTACCGGGTGCGCTTCTCATCCTCCGGTAGCTCAGCTCAGACGGCGACGCTCCTTCGCGTTGACGGTGTGCAAGCCGCCGGGACTGACGACGGCGGAGAGGTCATTCTGGCGAGCGCGCCGGTATCGATGGGGAGCGAAGCGCGGGTCACCGACGCTGGCGACTACCGCTTCTTCGCCGGCTGGCGCAGCGATCCTTTCTTCTTCGACGTTCAGGGCGCCATAAACAACTTCCAGTTCACTGGCGCCGATTCCTTCGCTGATAAGGACGTCTGCAGCATCGTGCTGGAGGTGCCCAATTCTGCCTTGGGCTCCGGAAAGCTGGGTCTGTGGCACCGCTCGCTTGCCAGCGCGGGAGGGAAGTGGATTCAGGCGGACCGCGGCGCGCGACCTTCGCAAACTCCCTTCCTTTCGGGCGACCAGAATGCCGCCTACCTGGCCGGGGAGCCAGTGGACGATGCTCGTTTCGTCCCTTTCTTCGCGCATTCCCTGGAGCACACGGGCGGTTACACGCCAGAGGCAGCAACGCGGGCGGCGCGGATGCTGCTGCCCGACCTCCTCTACTACGATCCAAGCCGCCCCGCTTCCTTCCCGGACAATGGCCGGACACTCACCGACGACGTCGTGGATTACTTTCTCAGCATTCTCACAAATGGGAAGTTCACCACGGACAATGTAGGGCCCCACAAGGACCTGTCTGCCGTGTTCCCCTACGTAGGCGCGCCGCACAAGGTTCGTGTTGCGGAAGCGGCTTCTGCTTAAGAATCAGGCGCGGGGCAAGTGCTGCCCTGCGCTTCGACAAAGTTGAATAGACGATAGGAGAAAAATGATGGCCACGACTGCAATGATGTCAACCCGACCTCCTTTGCCTCCGTTCACGCGCGAGACTGCCATTCAAAAAGTGCGCCTGGCGGAAGATTCTTGGAACTCTCGCGACCCCGCAAAAGTGGCTCTGGCCTACGCCGTCGATTCGCGATGGAGGAACCGCTCCGAATTCGTCAGCGGACGCGGCGAAATCATCGACTTCCTGTCTCGCAAGTGGGCCAAAGAGCTGGACTATCGGCTCATCAAGGAACTGTGGGCGTTCGCCGGGAATCGCATCGCCGTGCGCTTCGCCTATGAGTGGCGCGACGACTCGGGCCACTGGTTCCGCTCCTACGGCAATGAAAACTGGGAGTTCAACGACGATGGCCTCATGGCCGTGCGCCTCGCGTCCATCAACGACTTGCCCATCTCCGAATCCGATCGCAAATATCAGTGGCCGCTCGGCCGCCGCCCGGACGACTACGCCGGACTGAGCGACCTAGGCCTTTAGGCAAACGATGTCAGCTCAACCAACAGCCATCGTCACGGGAGCTTCGGGCGGCATCGGCTCGGGATTGGTGGAGGGTTTCCGTAAGGTCGGCTACAACGTCGTCGCAACGTCACTCCATGCCACGTCATCTTTGAGTTCATCGTCCGGACTGGCGCTGGTTGATGGCGATATCGGCAAGCTGGAGACCGCCGCAAAAGTTGTGAGCGCAGCGCTGGAGAAATTCGGAACGATCGATGTTTTGGTGAATAACGCCGGAATTTTCCTCAAGAAATCTTTCGTAGATTACACAGCCGAAGACTTCAACGCCCTGGCCGCCACCAACTTGCTGGGATTTTTATTCATCACGCAGCTCGCGGTGAAACAGATGTTGAAGCAAGGATCGGGAAGCGTGGTGACCATTTCGGCGTCGCTTGCCGATCACCCGATCGCCGGCCAAAATGCGTCCGTATCGATGATGACCAAAGGCGGCCTGAATTCAGCTACTCGAAATCTGGCCATGGAGTATGCCAAACAGGACATCCGCTTCAACGCCGTCGCGCCCGGCGCGGTGTCCACGCCGCTGCTTAAAGATGATTCCACGGACGCCGCGGATCGGTCGCCCATGGGAAAATTCGCGGCTGTAGCAGATGTTGTCCAAGCCGTCCTCTACTTGGCCAAGGCAAGCCAAGTCACCGGAGAAGTGCTCCACGTCGACGGCGGCGCTCACGTTGGCCGCTGGTAATTTCGCGCACCAGAAATTTGTTTCGAGGTTTTTAACGGGGATCGCAGCTGCGAGGAAGTTGCCTACGCGCGCGCTGCGGCGGGCATGTTCTTCACCAGCCACTCGGTCGTTTGCCGCGCGTAAGCTTCCGCCAGCGGCCCAGGCGTCAAGAAGTGGCTTGCGCCTTTTACCCACGCCAAATCTCTCTGCGGAGAAGCCGTCAGGCTGTCGTAAATTTTCTGTGCGTTTGGCGGCAGCGCCAGCTCGTCCTTCTCGCCGTGAACCACCAGCGCCGGCACTTTGATCTGCGGGCCATATTTCACTGAGCTAGGCGCGCTTGGATCGCTCGGCGCTCCGAAAAAGCTTATCAAGCTTTTTGCCGTTCCCATCACCGATACGCCGCCCGGAAACCAGTTGTCGTACGCCACCGGCTGTTCGCCCTTGCCCTGCGCCACCAACTCGCGCGCGTGCTTAAGCGTCTCTTCCAGTCGCTTCTTGTCCGCTTCGCTGCTCCGCACCTGAAACTCCAGGTACGGCGAAGGGATCGACGCGATAAACACGACCGCTTTCACGGCCGGATCGCCGCGCTCGGCCATGTACTGCGCCATGCGCGGCCCGCCCAGGCTGATGCCCAGAATAGCGATCCGCGCGTAGCCCTTGGATTTCCCGTACGCCACGAACGCGGCGATATCCTGCACCGCATCCTTATATTCCGCGTAGGCGTTGTTGTACGAGGCGCGCATGTTGGAAAGCAGAAACGCGTAGCCCTTTTCCGTCAGCATGGCGGCAAGGGGAGCATAGTCGTGCGCCGGGTAGAACGCCGCGCCCGTGGTGCCTCCGGGCACCAGGATCACCAGCGAATCGCTGGCGCGCTGCGGCGTCCAGAGCAGCCCGTTCAGCGCAGTCCTGTCCTCCGTCTCGATGCGAAGTAGTTCCAGCCTGTTTTGCGAACCCGCAATGGGTGTAGCTGCCACGGCGCAAACTATAGTCCGCTCCTCCTCGCCCAATCAAGCATTTGACGAATGGTGCGCTCGCGCCAATCTACTGCAATCTCGCCCCGACTACGATGACTTCGGTAACGGGATCTTATGAATCGACTGAATGATGCGATTGACTTCCCGCTGGGAAATCTCGGGGACTCCGGCCTTCTGCAAAAACATAACATCTATTCCGCCGTCGGCAGAGAACAGCTCGACCGTGATTCGTGAAGGACGCGTTTGCGGATTTTCGAACTGGAAGCCTCTGAACTCCCTCGTTTCAACCGAAAAAATACCTGAATCGGCTTTAGGCATCGAAATCGCCTTTTCCAGGAGAAGTTCAGCGCTCGATACCGCTTTCGTTCGAGAAATGAACGGAGTTATCTCTGAAGGCGTAATTTCGAGCATTTTTTCGTGAAAGGTGTAATCAGATTCCGCCGCGCCGTGGCCATAAAGCTCATCGAAGTCTTTCGGAGTGAGCTTCTCGGTTTTCATAACCTCCTTGACAAAATCTCTTGGTGGAAAGGTTGAAAACCAAAAAACATCTCCGGAGCGGAAATAGGTTACGTGAACTGTTCCAAAAGTTTTGTCTTTTGCCTCATCTACATTGTCCCAGGGAAGCTCGAATTCGTATCCGAAGTATGAGACCACTTTGTGGCGTTCGGTGGAAATTGACAAATCCGAAAGAGGCGCCGGTGTCTCGGCCACATCGGGAAAGCCGCGGAACTTATAGCGCACGATCAGTGCGGTTGCGGTCTGCACTCCAAACAACCAAACATAAATTCCGCCGGCGACTACAACGAATCCAGCCCATATAAGAATCCCCTTTAGTGTGGACATAATTCCCCTCTGCGGCGGAACTTGCGGGAAGCCGCCGCCAATTCCGAGTGTATCGTTTGCCTTGCGAGGATTGGACCTGACCCTTGGTCCAGGTGTGCTGGATCAGGAACGGCGTTCATATGAATACGGTCTTTCCGTCTACGCGAGAGGTTACTGGCCGGATTAACGGTGCGGTCTCAACCGGTCAATCGGCATGCGCTGCGGCGCGTCGGCGTACCGCCCTGTGCTAAATTCCTGCTATGCCAATCACCCAACCCTGCCGCACCGTCCGCATCCTCACACCAAAAAAATATGTGCTCGACGGCCTCTGGTTCGGCGCCGCTCGCCCCACAACCGGGATAATCTTCGTCCACGGCCTCGGCGGCAACGCCTTCTCCCATCACGACTATCTCGAAAAACTCGCCAATCGCGATACCGCCGTCCTCTATTTCAGCAATCGCGGACACGACACCGTCGCCGGCGTCAAACGCCGCAAGCCCAGCGCCCGCAAAGGGTACGTCTACGAAAGCGCCGGAGTGGCCCACGAAATTTTCACCGATTGCGCCGACGATCTTCAGGGTGCGGTCGATCTGCTGCGTAAACGCGGCGCGAAACGCATCTACCTCGTCGGCCATTCCACCGGCTGCCAGAAAATCGCCTGGTATCTGAGCCGTCCCGGCAAGCAATCGCGAATCGCCAATCGCTTCGCCGGTCAGATCAAGGGCGCCGTCCTGCTCTGCCCCATCAGCGATTTCGCCAGTGCCACTCACTACGACGAGCCGAAGCGCCGCAAAGCGGAAATCGCCGCCCGAAAATTGGTGAGGCGCGGCAAGCCGCACGAACTGCTTCCCGCGAATCTTTGGCGCGGCACCGTCGACGCGCAGCGCTTCCTGAGCCTCTACACGCCCGATAGCAAAGAGGAAATCTTCACCTACGCGCAGCCCCAGAAAATCCCGCGCGCGCTGCGCAAACTGAAAATCCCGCTGCTAGTCATCTTCGCCGGTGATGACGAATACCGCGACCGTCCCACGGACGAAATTGCCGCGTGGTTCTGCAATAATCTCCGCTCGCGAAGCAGCGCCATCGAAATCATTCCCGGCGCCTCGCACAGCTTTCACGGCAAAGAATCCGGCCTCGCTAAATCCATAAGCCGCTGGCTAGCCGAATAACGCGTTGTTTCGCCCCCGTCGCAGTCTTGCGTTGCACTCCTCCGCCGGCACAAACACCAACGCGCACTTCGTGCCTAATCGACGCTCCGCACCGCTGCTTTCATAGCGCCGACCTTCAGGCCGGCGCCGTTCCACTCAATCTGGCGCGTCTCCCGCGCCTACCACATGCACCGCCCCTTCCGATAGCGAACGGATTGGGCGAATGTACTCAAACGATGAATAACGAGTCGGCAGATACAGCCTGCCAAATTCCACGATCTGAATTGCGATCCCGGCAGTCCTCGCCTACCGTAGAACCACCTACAAAGTTGTAAAAAATTCTGAAATCAGAGGGGCTCAAGGAATGCGAAAAATCACGTGGAAATTGTCTGTCGCAGTTGCACTCTTATTGGGCATGACGGTTTGCGTTGCGTCGCAGGCGAGCGCGCAGACCAGCCGTTTCAGCGTCTTCGGGGGCTACTCGTATGGGACGAACAATTTCTTCAACGGATACTATGAGGGCCTGCCGGGAGCATCGGCGTTGAATGGCTACGGCGTTGCTTTTACCGTGAATCTAAACGACCACATCGGGATGGAAGCAAACTTCACGGGCCACAACGGCGGATCGTCGACGATACTCAACGAGCCGGCTACGGCCAACTACAACGGAGAGGAAATCGCTTCCGGTAATCAAGCTCTATATACCTATGCTTTCGGGCCGAAGCTTTCCCAAGATGTCGGAAATTTCTCGCTCTTCACCCATTTCCTCGTGGGTGGAACTCACATGAGCCAGTCCTTGACAGAGACATGCACCAACGCAGGTTATCCGTACCCTTGCGGCACGCCAAACCCCGAAGTCACCAAGCAAGCGGGTTCTGGCTTCGCCTTTAAGACTGGCGGTGGCGTTGACTGGAATCACGGTCGCTGGGGGATTCGAATTCTCGAAGTAGATTACGTCCACGGCCAAATGGTCAGCTCCTTCAATGGAAACCTGGACGATCTGGCAAGCCTCGCCACCTCCGGCAACAACTTCGAGCTCAACACCGGCATCACCTTCAACTTCGGCCACTCGCTGTAGGGCAATCTCGTAGCGTTTCACTCACGGCCTGCCCGTCGTTGGCGCGAATTAGCCAGCGGCGGGCGGGCTATCAAATTCGAAATCTCCGGAGTTCCTCGCTCGGTGCTTTCCCGCAAGTGCATGAATTAAGTTCGCCGCACATACTTCTCGAAAAATTCTGGAGCGAGCCCTGGCATCTAGATCCTCGCCCCGTGACCAGCATCCCGTTCCAACCGATATGTGACTAATTTGCGAACTTGTATTAGGCGAACGACGAGAGTAGCCTTGGCTCTCGAACTTCTCCCGCCACAAACTCGCTCGGAGGTACGGTAAATGGCCTACGACGATCATATGTTGCTTCAGCGGATCGAAGAGAATCTAGAAATCCGCCCCCGGATATTGCTCTCAGAAATTGCACGGTTGCTCAACGTGGAGCGGCACACGATCGAAAGATCGGTTCGGAGCGGGAGCGGTAAAACCTTCCGCGCGCTGCAGAATGAAAAGTTACTTACTCGCGCGCTGCGGCTCCTGACGGGGGAGCCTGCACGCTCAATTAAAGAAGTGTCGTTTGCTCTCGGCTACGCCTCGCCACGCGCTTTCCGCCGTTTCATAAAACACGAGCATTCCTCCGACGTTCGTAACGTCGCGTGTCGCCGGTCATGAGTCCGCGAAAGTTTACCTGAACTGTCCCTTTTTGCTCCAACCTGTCCTCTACTTTATACTTGCCAGGGAAAACCATGCCACTCTATACTCGCGGTGCTGTTTCGTTTTACTAGAGCTTGAGGTAATCGCAACCCCTCCGAACTGAAGGTAACAAGGCTTGGGACGGGGCAGTTCGTCTCCGGATTCCGCGTCCCGAAATTCACCGCTTAGGATGTTCTCCATCCTGCAACTCGCCAAGTAGCACCCTCACAGCCTGCAACCCAAGAAAAATGACGCTCGCGGCATGAAGGCAAAAGCGGAGGTATTTATGAGCAAGGTGTTATGGGCGGGTATGGCGGCGGCGTGCGCAATTGTCGCAGTGATTTTGCTGATCCCTAATCACCACATCTCAGCACAAGAGGGGCCATCCTGGGCAGCGACCTACAACCCTTACCCGCCGGGAATTCTTCCATCGAATTTAGATTCGGAGATAGCGAGAGTTGAACGGGAGGTTGATGTCATCGAAGGCCGGGCGGTTGACCGGTGGCATGCTCTACAGCCCCCGTAGTTACCGGTCAACCTCCAACTCTTCAGAATACTGGGACGGAGTCCGTAGAAACGCTCGGCGAGCTAATGTTGTTCGACAAAAACATGTCAGTCGACCGAAACCAAGCATGCGCGTTTTGCCACATGCCATACGCTGGTTTCAGCGGCCCCATCCCGTCAGTCAATCTGACCATGGTCGGGTATCCTGGATCGGTCCACTACCTTGTCCGCGTCCGGGTGCCGCAGAGACACACGTATGCTCCATTTTTCCCAGTGCTTCAGTACAACCAAGAACAGGGGCTCTTCTTCGGCGGAAACTTGTGGGATTCACGCGCCACCGGATACTTGACCAGAAATCCAAGTGCGCAACAAGCAGAGCAACCGCCAGTGGACACCAAGGAAATGGGTTTTCCTGACACTGCGTGCGTCGCATTCCGCCTTCAGCAGGCGTCGTATCGGGGCCTCTTTGAGGAAGTCTGGGGTGAGGGCTCGCTCGATATCAATTTTCCTTACGACACTGATCGAATCTGCGCTACTCCGGGAGGATCTGCCGTATTCGGCGATAACACCACCCCGATCGAGTTAAGTCCAGCCGATCGCACTCATGCAAACGAAGCGTATGACGACTGGGGCCGCTCCCTGAGCGCCTACGAGCAGTCCGTGCAAGTGAGCGCCTTTACCTCGAAATTCGATGCGTTCTTGAAGGGGAATTACACAATGACGCCAGACGAGATGGCTGGCTACACTCTATTCAACGGCAAAGGCAACTGCAACTCTTGCCACGTCGACGGCCGAGGAACAACTCTGCTGCCAGGTCAGATGGACACCAGCACCACCGCGACAGCGAACCCTCCTTTATTCAGTTGTTTCGGTTCTGCCAACGAAGGCTTGCCGCTGAATCCCAGGGTTGCGTTTTATTACGAGGTTAAGCCCGATGCCTACGGGTTCACTCCAAATCCATACGGCTTCGGCTTCAGGGATTTGGGAATGGGAAATTTCCTTCGAGGCGGTTTCGACACCTTGCCGAATCCAAACGAAAGCTGGAAACCACTCGCGCCATCGGTGGACGGCCAATTCCAGGTGCCCACCACGCGTAACATTGCGATGACACCTTCACAGTGTCCGACCACGGAGGCGCCCGGACCGTACTTCCAGAAGGGGTTCTTCCACAACGGCTACATCAAAAGCCTCAAGGAGCTCGTGCATTTTTACAACAGCCGTGACTTGTACGCCTATGCGGTCACGTCAGGGCACTGCCCGCAGGGCACAGTTGAGAGAGTTACCTGCTGGCGCATGCCCGAAGTGAAGAACAACATCGACATGACCACAGGCGATCTCCATTTGACGGATCAGGAAGAGGACCAAATCGTGGCATTTCTCGAGACGCTTACGGACGGGTATACAACGCCGTATCCGAACAGTGATACGTTCACCGGTGTGTGCATGAGGGGTGGCTCAGCCAGCACGCAAGGCAACAGCACTCTCATCCCGACGCCACAGCTGCCGCCTTGCGCTGACGCTATTTGCGGCGTTGAGCCCTATCCCAATCCACCGATTCAGTGAACTCCCGAGGGAACTGTGTTTGAGAAGCGAATGGCCCGCGCTGAAATGAAAAGGAATAGCTAAGGAAGGTCCGTCTATGAGCAGATCGTTTTTGTATTGCGGGCTGGCGCTCGCGCTGGGCTTTGTGTTGTTCCCGGCGCGAGCGACCGCTCAGCAGAGTCCCACGACGAAAAGAGCTCCCTACGTGCGAATCACGAAAGGGCCGGAGCTCGAACGCAACGATAGCTATCTGACTATCATCAGATGGACCACCACCAACCCAGGCGGGAATCCTGTACATTATGGGGTCGTTTATTACGGTACGAGTCCCGGCCGGCTTGGCCGGACGGCAAAATCTCCCATCAGGCTCAATCCGTATCATGCCTACACCGTTTTCCGTGTGCGCATCGGAAATCTGAGGCCTCGGACTACCTATTATTACGCGGTGGGTTCGACGGACGAAAAGGGTGGAAGTGATGGGGTAAAAAGCCCCGTCGGGCGCTTCACCACTCCTTGATGCGCCAATTAATTAGGGGCGGGAGGATGGCGGACCGTATCTAAGCGGCCTCGATTTGCTCTTCGCTTTGTTGATCGCACCTCAGCTATTTAGCTGGTTAGCGCGCGCACTAACCTCGTGAAATCCAGTCTCAATCATGCTATGGTAACTGAGGTTTTCTATGCGTGTGGGTCATGGGAACTGGCGTAGAGGTTGTGCTTGCAGTGACGGCGGGCGCCCAATTTCTTAGCTCGCATCCCGATTCGACCTCGTTTCTGCCCCTTAAAGGGCGGGGCGGTCAATCGACCTTGGCGCAGCGTAACTCGTTGAAAATAAACGCCTGGACGTGTCCAAGGGCGGAACATCGCGGTGCATTTACTTTTGCCCCAAATTTCGCATCGACCGGCAATCCAAAATGGCGTTAGATACTAAATCCGAGATGGCCTCCATTCAAATCACATTGCCTGACGGCGCGACTCGCGAGGTTCCGCAGGGCGCCACTCCCGCGCAGATTGCCGCGCAAATTTCTCCGCGCCTGGCCAAGGAAGCTCTGGTCGCGCGCGCCGATGGCGAGCTGATCGACCTTTCCAAGCCGCTCGATCATGACGTGAAACTTTCGATCCTCACCGCCAAGGATCCGGACGCGGTGCAGGTCTTCCGCCACTCCGCCGCGCATCTGTTGGCCGCCGCTGTGTTGGAACTTTATCCCAACGTGAAGCTCGGCATCGGCCCACCGATCGAGAACGGTTTCTTCTACGAATTCGTGCGCGACGAGCCTTTCACTCCCGAGGACCTCGAAAAGATCGAGGCGAAAATGCACGAACTCGCCTCGAAAGATATTCCCAACGAGCGCAAGCTAATCCCCAAGCCCGAAGCGATCGAGCTTTATCGCACCTCCAACCAGCAATTCAAATGCGAGCTGGTCGAGGAAAAAGCAGTCGAGCCGATGGTTTCCTTTTACACCACCGGAAAATTCATCGACTTCTGCCGCGGCCCGCACATTCCCTCCACCGGGCGCATCAAGGCGTTCAAACTGATGAACGTCGCCGGCGCCTACTGGAAAGGCGATGAAAAAAATCCGCAAATGCAGCGCATCTATGGCGCCTGCTTCGTGGACCAAAAGCAGCTCGACGAATATCTGCATCGCCTGGAAGAAGCCAAGCGCCGCGATCATCGCCGCCTCGGCCAGGAGCTCGATCTTTTCAGCATCGAGGACGCCGCCGGCCCCGGCCTGATTTTCTGGCACCCGAAGGGCGGCACCATTCGCCGCATCATGGAAGACTGGCTGCGCGACGCGCTCGTCCGCCGTGGCTACGATCTGGTTTATACGCCGCACATCATGCTGCTTGATCTGTGGAAAACCAGCGGCCACGCCAATTTTTATCGCGAGAATATGTTCGGCCCGGTCGAAGTGGAAAAAGCCGAATACCAGCTCAAGCCCATGAACTGCCCGGGCCACGTGCTGATCTACAAATCGGGCCTGCGCAGCTATCGCGAGCTTCCCGTGCGCCTCGCCGAACTCGGCACCGTCTATCGGTACGAACGCTCCGGTGTGCTGCACGGCCTGATGCGCGTCCGCGGATTCACCCAGGACGACGCGCATATTTTCTGCATGCCCGAGCAGATCGAAAAGGAAATTCAGGATTGCGTCGAGTTCGCCTGGGAAGCATTGCGCGTTTTTGGTTTCGACCGGTACGAGGTCGAGCTATCGGGCGGCGATCCCGCGCATCCCGAAATTTACGCCGGAACTCCCGAAGAATGGCAGCGCGCGGAAAATGCGCTAAAAGACACGCTGAAGCGCATGAACGTGCCGTTCAAATACATTCCCGGCGAAGCCGCCTTTTACGGTCCGAAGATCGACGTGAAGCTCGTCGACGCCATCGGCCGGCCATGGCAGCTTTCCACCGTGCAGTTCGACTTCAACCTGCCGCGCCGCTTTCAGCTTGAATATGTCGGCGAAGACGGCAACCGCCATACTCCGCTGATGGTTCACCGCGCCTTGTGGGGCTCCGTCGAGCGCTTTTTCGGCGTGCTGATCGAGCACTATGCCGGAGCTTTTCCCGCGTGGCTCGCGCCGGTGCAGGCCTCCGTGCTTCCGCTCAGCGAAAAATTCATGGACTACGCGCACACCGTGACGCAGCGGCTGAAAGACGCAGGCTTCCGCGTCCATCTCGACGACCGCAACGAAAAGCTGCAAGCCAAAATTCGCGATGCGCAGATGCAGAAGATTCCGTACATGCTGGTTCTGGGCGGCAAGGAAGCCGAGGCAGGCACCGTCGCCGTTCGCCACCGTTCCCGCGGCGACCTCGGCCCGCGCCCCATGGACCAATTCATCGCCGATCTTCGCCAAGAAATCGATTCGCGCGCTATGGACTCACCAGCGCCAGCCGCGAAATAAAACTCCGCATGTCGTCTGCGTCCGCGCAGGCACGCCGGCAATCGGCCGGCCGTCGGTTCCTTTCCGGCGTGCCGCGCCGCCCCACAAAATTATTTCTCCGCTCTTGCTAGACTCCCCGAAAAGTTATAGTTTCCAGCCCTCGGGGGTGGATTCACATGAAAACCAGCCGCCTTAGCGGTCCCGTACTTTGTATGCTCGCGTTCGCGGCTTTAAGCGCCAGTGTCTGCCGCGCGCAGAAGCTTCCCTATGCTCCGTATCCCGCGCCGCAGTGGAGTCCCTCGATCGTGAAGCCGTGCGATCGCGCTTGCCTTGTAGACATCATGAACGGCTACATGAACGCCATCTTCGCGCACGATCCCTCGCAGCTGCCCACGCTCGCGCGCGACGTGCGTTTCACCGAAAATTCCGCGCCGATCAATATCGGCCAAGGGATGCTGTGGCTCTCGAAAGTGGAGCCCACCAGCTTCAAGATCATCGTCGCCGATCCGGTGTTCGGCGAAGTGGCCGAGCAGGCGCGCGTGAAAATCAACGGCGAGGATTCGCTGGTCGCCATCCGCCTGAAAGTCGACCGCGGCCAGATCCAGCAGATCGAGCACCTCTATACGCGCGGCGTCGATAAGACCGCGCTGCCGCTGCTGCAAACTCCGCGCCCCGAGCTCGTTGATGACGTGCCGCCGTCCCAGCGCACCCCGCGCGACGTGATGATCTGGGCCGCCAATTCCTACTTCGACGCGCTCGAAGGCGACGACGGCAAAATCGGCGCGTTCGCCGACGATTGCGTCCGCCACGAAAACGGCTACCAAACCGTGAACAATCCTCCGCCGGGCGGCCGCATGATGCCGTCGCCAATGCTGCCGAATCCCAGCACCACGCAGGGACAATATCAGCTGAAGATGAGCATGATGACCTGCTCGCAGCAAATCTCCACCAAGATCCTTTCGTTCATCACCAAAATTCGCCCCCGCCGGGTGTTGGTCGTGGACGAACAAACCGGCGTGGTCGCCACATTTCCGCTGTTCGTCGAAGATGGCGTCCGGCGCGGCGCTCCGCCGAACTCGCCTCCTGCGATGATGCTGAATCTGGACACCATGGAAACGTTCGGCATCCGCGGCGGTCTGATCCACGATGTCGAAGCATTCCCGTTCGTCACGCTGCCTTACGGTCTGGGCAACGGCTGGACGGAAGGCTCGGGCCACTAGCCACGTCGGTGTCCGCGCGCGGAAGCGCGCCGGAAGGAGAAAGCTCATGCGAACGAAATTCGTTGTAGCAATCGCGGCGAGCGTTTTGACGCTGGCCATGTTGGCCGGGCGCGTAACTCCGAAAGTATTTGCCGCAGGCCCGATCCCGGTCGATTGCAATCGCGCCTGCCTCGAAGGCCTCGCCACGTCATATCTCAACGCGCTGGTCGCGCACGATCCTAGCCGGTTGCCTTTGGCCAAAGACGTGAAGTATACCGAAAACGATCAGCCCATGGACGTTGGTGATGGCTTCTGGGGAACAGCGACTGCGGTCGGACATTTCCGCGTCTGTTTCTCCGATCTCGTGATGCAGCAGATCGGCTGCATGGTGACCATGCACGAAGGCGGTCACATGCTGATCATGGGCATGCGGTTGCGCGTGCAACTCGGCCGCATCACCGAAATCGAGACCAGCTACTACCGGCAGGGAGGCGGCGGTCCATCCGGCATCGATAAGCTTGATGCCAGCACGCCCGACCCGATCTGGACGCAAACAGTTCCCGAATCCGAGCGCGTTTCTCGCGCCAGCATGATCGCGACCGCCAACAAATATTTTGCCAGCCTTGAAAACGACAGTGGCAAGGGCGATTACTCGTTCTTCGCCGACGATTGCAATCGCGTGGAAAACGGCATGCAGACCACCAATAATCCCACGCTGTCTCCGAAAGCTGCGTTCAACGCCTTCGCGCTCGGATGCAGGGCGCAATTTGCCAGCGGCTACTACGCCGTGGTCACGCGCATCTGGGAGCGCCGCTTTCCCATCGTCGATCAGGAGCGCGGCGTGGTCTGGGCTAATGTGGTCTTCGATCAAAACGGCACCGTTCAGACGATCCATCTCACCAACGGCCAAACCGTCTCCATGGGCAACATTTTTAACCGCCCGTCGAGCCTGGAAGTGACTGAAGGGTTCAAAGTCCGCGGCGGACAGATTCACCGCATCATCATGGTCGGTTCCGGTTTGACGTATCATTTGCATTCGCCGTGGGGCGGGATCAGCGACAAATAGCTTTGTAGAAGGGGATGCATTGCATATGAATCGATTCTTTCGTCCCACCGCACTTATCGCGGGCGGGTTGTTGTGCAGCTTGTTCTTCGGAACTGCCGTTCGTGCGCAGGGACCTACGGCCACGGCTGGGACGGAATCGGGCATCGCCGTCTTCCAGCAGCACTGCATGGTCTGCCACGGCAATCCCAACGTGCCGCAGGCCCCGCAGCCGTCCGTGATCCGCCAAATGTCCGCGGAGCGCATCTATGACGCGCTCACCACCGGGCCAATGAAAGCGCAGGGCGCTACGCTCACCGAAGACCAGCGCAAAATGCTGGCCACCTTCTTAAGCGGACGTCCGCTGGGTGCGCTTCAGCAAGGATCGGCCAAGGACATGCCCAACCAGTGCGCGTCGAATCCACCGCTCGCGCCGCCCGATTCCGAACCTGCCTGGAACGGCTGGGGCGTCACCGTCGCCAACACGCGCTTCGAGCCCGCCGATGCCGCGGGACTCACGCCGGAGCAGGTCCCGCACCTGAAGGTGAAATGGGCATTCGGTTTTCCGGATGGGCTCTCCGCCTACGGCCAGCCCACGGTCGTGTCCGGCCGCGTTTTTGTCGGCACTGACACCGGATACATTTACTCGCTCGATGCGCAAACCGGCTGCGTCTACTGGTCCTATCAAGCCGAAGGATACGTCCGCACCGCGATCACCGTGCGCGCCGTGAAAGGCCTGGGCGACACGAAATACGCGGCCTACTTCGGCGACGGTCATGCCTACGCGTATGCCGTGGATGCTCGCACCGGCAAGCAGCTGTGGAAGACCAAAGTGGAAGATAACTTCATTTCCCGCGTCACAGGCGCGCCCACGGTGTACGACGGCGTCGATTACGTCCCACTTTCGTCGTCTGAGGAGTATTCCGCCTCGTCGCTCGACTATCCTTGTTGCACCGCGCGCGGCAGCATCGTGGCGCTTAACGCCAACACCGGCAGAATCATCTGGAAAACCTACGTGGTGAGCACTCCCAAGCCCACGCGCAAAAATTCCGCCGGCGTGCAGCTCTATGCCCCTTCCGGCGGCTCGGTGTGGAATTCGCCGACGCTCGATTTGAAGCGTCACGCCATCTACTTCGGCACGGGCGATGGACAGAGCAATCCCGTTCCGCCGACGACAGACGCGATCATGGCGTTGAGCATGAAAACCGGGAAGGTGCTTTGGTATTACCAGACTGTGGCTAATGACGCGTTCATGGGCGGATGCAACGGCGCGACGCGCACCGATAATTGCCCGCCGGTCAACGGTCCCGATCAGGACGTCGGCAACTCCCCCATTCTCCGCACCCTTTCCAACGGAAAACGAGTGCTTGTGTTCGGCACAAAAAACGGCCGTATCTTCGCGCTCGATCCGGATCACAAGGGCAAAAAGCTATGGGAAATTAAAGTTACGCCGCCGATCAAAGGGCAGAATCCCTTCTACGCCAATCTCAACGGGATCGTGTGGGGCGGCGCGGCAGACGATCAAAAAGTCTACTACGGGCTGCAGGCTGGAGGCGTGGTTGCTGTCGATTTATCCGCCGGAAAGGTCGCTTGGTACAACAATTTCAATCCGCCCGGTAAGCGCATTTCAAACTCGGCGGCAGCCTCGGCGATTCCGGGCGTCGTGTTCGTGGCCGGCGCGGACGGCACCATCCACGCGCTCTCTAACAGCGACGGCCACGTGATCTGGAGCTACGACACAGCGCACAAATTCGACACCGTAAACAAAGTGCCGGCCCACGGCGGCGCTATCGACTCTTCCGGGGCAACTATCGTGAACGGGATGCTCTATATCGGTTCCGGTTATGCGGTCGTTGGATCGAACACAGGTAATGTCCTCATCGCATTTTCGGCGAATTGACTGACTTGTCGTCTGGCAGCTGCTGCGTGCTATACTTAATAGCCCGTCCCTAGCCAATCTGCGGCAAGGGGGAGCGGGAAGCGGGAGCGGGCCGCGAGCAGCAAATTGCGAGCCCCGGAGGTGGTTTTATCGCTGAACGAGGTGGAGTTGGAGGCCTTCGCGTAAACGAGCGCATTCGCGCCCGCGAAGTCCGCTTGATTGACGACGCAGGGAATCAGCTCGGCGTAGTTTCCCTGTTCGACGCCATGAAAAAGGCTCGAGAAGCCGGCTTGGACGTCGTGGAGATTTCGCCCAATGCCGTGCCGCCAGTCTGCAAGCTCGTGGATTACGGCAAGTTTCTCTACGAGCAGAGCAAGAAGGCGCACGAAGCCAAGAAGCATCAGAAAAGTTCCCATATTAAGGAAGTGAAGTTCCGCCCTTCGACCGCGGAGCACGATTATCAGGTTCGCAAGAACCAGATTGTTCGGTTCCTGGGCGAAGGCTACAAAGTGAAGGCCATGATCTTTCATCGTGGCCGCGAGATGGCTCACCAGGACGTGGGCCGCTCCAAGATGGAGCGCTTGCTGAAGGAAATTGCCGATCAGGCGCAGGTCGAGTTTGGTCCGCGCATGGAAGCGAATATCCTGCTCGCGCTGCTGGCGCCTAAAAAAGGCGCTGCAGCTTCGCCGCCGTCGCGCTCGTCGCAGTCAGCGGCCGAAGGCGCAGCCTGAAATTTATTTTCCGAGGAAATCGTGAAGAAGAACAAGAAAGCCAAGCTGAAGACGCACCGCGGCGCCGCCAAGCGCTTTAAGATCACGTCGACTGGAAAAGTCATGCGCTGGCGCTCGGGAAAACGTCACTTGCTCGGCACCAAAAAGCCGCGCCGGATGCGCCATTTGCTTAACAAGGTCGAAGTGAATCCCGCGGACGTGCCGAACGTCCGCCTGGCTCTGCCTTACGGCATTAAGTAAACGGTAAAGCTTGTCATCCCGAAGGAGGCCGCTTTTTGGCCGACGAGGGATCTGTTTCTTGCCGGCTCCCGCATTCTGCGCATTGTCCGGGGTCCCCAAAACGCTCCTGCGTTTTGGGGTGGGAGCGAAGGGTACGGATTTTGAATTCGCCGTTATCGGGCGCATAATCAACTGCCCGAAATTTTTTTCCGTGTCAGGCAGAGCGTAACGGGTGCTTGTCGGCCGGATGTGCGGGCCATGGAAACACGGCCTGCGCGTACGTGAAGAAGAACTACCAGAGATAAACCCGTCCTGCGGTCCGCGGTCATTGCTGCGGACCTGCGGGCCTTGTTTGTCTCCCCGTTAAAATTAGACGAGAAGAATTTCGTGGCCGCCGCACTGGCGCGCACGAGGAGAAACCTGAAATGCCACGCGTAAAACGAGGCACCAAGCGCCGCGCCCGGCGCAAAAAGCTCTTAAAGCACGCCAAGGGCTTCTTCCTTACCAAGAGCAAGCTCTTCCGCTCGGCAAAAGAGGCCGTCAATCGCTCGCTGCGCTATACCTATCGCGACCGCCGCACGCGCAAGCGCGATTTCCGCACGCTGTGGATTCAGCGCATCGGCGCGGCGGCGCGCAACAACGGCCTCAGCTACAGCCAGCTGATCCACGGCCTGAAGGCCGGCGGAATCGACATCGACCGCAAAATCCTGGCGGACATGGCCGTCGCCGACGCCGAAGGCTTCGCCGTGCTGGTCGCCTCTGCCAAGCAGCATCTCGGTGCAGCCCCGAAGCAGCCGGCCGCGTAGGGCAAAGCGAGCAGCGCGGCGCTCGCTGCAGCGCGGCTGACCGCGTAGCCCGAAGATTTTTCCGGGCGCCGCGCGCAGCGCCGGCAGAACGTTGCCGTCGGTCTTTCCGCGTGCCGCATCCTTCGCGCAGTTCCCGAAGGGTGCGGATTTTCCGTCTCCGGCGCGCCGCGCACTGCTCTTGTAGCGCCGGCGGCTCGCCGGCGTTTTAGGCTCTTGCTCTACTGCGCGTAAGAGACCCATCAGCGCAATCGGCGATGGTTATGTAGCGCGGCCTTCAGGCCGGCAGATTTTTCCCTATCAATGGCCACCGACATCACAACCGAAACCCTCGTCCAACTCGGCGACACCACGCCCGAGCAGGTAGCAGCGCGTTTCGCGGAACTCCGCTCCCGCTTCGACGACGAAATCGCACGGCAGTCACATTCAAGCGATTGGCTCACGTTCACCGCGCAATGGACCGGCCGCAAATCGGGCGCGCTAACTCGCATCGGTGACAACTGGCTGAAATCCGCGCCGCCGCAATTAAAGAAAGTGGTCGGCCAGGAATTTCAAAAACTAAAAGCCCACGTCGAATCCACGCTCGATGCGAAGCGCAAGGAAATCGAAGGCGCCTCGGAACTGTCAGCCGCTGCCCGCGACCGCGTCGACCTGTCTCTTCCCGGCGTCGAACGCGCCATTGGCACGCAGCACCTGATCCGCCAGACCTACGAAGAGCTGCAGCGCATTTTTCTCTCCATCGGCTTCAGCGTCGTCGAAGGCCCGGAGATCGAAACGCCTTACTACAATTTCGAGGCTCTCAACATTCCCGAGCACCATCCCGCGCGCGACAACATGGACACCTTCTATATCGAAGGCGCTCGCGGAGGCCATCTCCTGCGCACCCACACTTCGCCGATGCAGATTCGCACCATGGAAAAGCAGCCGCCGCCAGTGCGCATCATCGTGCCGGGAAAAGTCTATCGCCGGGATAATCCGGACGCGACGCACGGTTTCATGTTCCACCAGATCGAAGGCTTGGCTGTCGATACCAACATCACCTTTCGCGATTTCAAAGGCACCGTCGAATATTTCGTCCGCGAATTTTTCGGGCCCAACGCGAAAACGCGCTTGCGCCCCAGCTATTTTCCGTTCACTGAGCCTTCCGCGGAAGTCGACGCGACGTGCCACGTCTGCGGCGGCAAAGGCTGCCGCGTGTGCAAATTCTCCGGATGGATCGAGCTTTTCGGCGCCGGCATGGTGAATCCCGCGGTCTACGGCTTCGTGAAAAATGGCTACGATGCGTCAAAACACTCCGGCTTCGCCTTCGGCATGGGCGTCGATCGCCTGGCCATGATGAAATACGGCGTCACCGAGCTGCCGCTGCTCTACCAAAACGACGTTCGCTTCCTCCGCCAGTTCCCGTAGCCGCCCGTGCCGGCTCCGATCAAGGTCGAGCTAGTTGCCCACTCTTCGGAGTGGGTCAAGCTGGCGCGCGAAGAAATCGCTCGTCTCGCGGTGGCACTCGGACCCAGCCTGATCGCAATCCACCACATCGGCTCGACCGCCGTCCCAGGAATTTGCGCCAAACCAATTTTGGACTTGATGCCTGAGGTGTCCCCTCTCGCAGAGCTTGACGCGGCAAGGCAGGCTGTGGAAGCGCTTGGCTACGAATGGTGGGGCGAGTACGGCATAGCCGGCCGCAGATACTGCACGCTGAACGATTCGGCGACCGGCCGGCGCATGGTGCAGCTACATTGCTTTGAAACCGGAAATCCGGAAATCGAGCGGCACCTCGCGTTTCGTAACTTTCTGTGGGATCACCCCGAAATAGCATCGGAATACGATCGCGAGAAGCGGCGCTGCCGCGATTTACATCCAGACGATTCGCACGCCTACACGGATGCGAAATCCCCCTGGATCGAATCCACCATGCCGCTGGCGCTGTTGGAATACCGGCGCAAATTGCAGACGTCGTCTGTGCATCCTCCGCAATTAGACTGCGGCCTATTTCGGCGGGGAAAGTTACAATGGGAGCCGGTCATGTGCGCAACTGATTCCAAAGAGCGCTTTTCCAGCCGGGTCGCGGATTACGTTCGCTACCGGCCGGGCTATCCGCGCGCGATTCTCGATCCGCTGCGCGAGGAATGCGGCCTCACGCCTGAATCGGTGATTGCGGACGTCGGCTCGGGCACTGGTTTGCTCTCTAAACTTTTCCTCGACAATGGAAATATTGTTTACGGCGTGGAGCCCAACGCGGAGATGCGCGCGGCCGGCGAGCAATTCCTAAGCAGCTACGGCAAATTTCGCAGCGTCGCCGGGTCAGCCGAAGCAACCACGCTGCCCGATGCCAGCGTTGATTTCATCACCGCTGGCCAGGCGTTCCACTGGTTCGATCCCGAAGCCACGCACCGAGAATTCGCGCGAATTCTAAAACCAGGCGGCTGGGTCGCTGTGATCTGGAACGAACGCCGGCTCGAAACCTCCGCATTGTTGCGCGCCTACGAAGACATGTTGAGGAAATATTCTCCCGACTACGCGCAAGTATCCGCCAAATATCCGGAAGCGTTGCGAATGGCTGAATTTTTTGGGCCGAATCAGGTGCGCCAGCGGGACTTCCCCAACGAGCAGATTTTCGATTTTGAAGGCTTTCGCGGCCGCCTGCTCAGTTCCTCGTACTCGCCGCCGCAGGGCCATCCCAATCACGAGCCAATCCTCGCCGAACTCCGCCGCATTTTCGATCAGCACAATCAGAACGGCCGCGTCCGCATCGAATACACCGCGCACATTTACTACGGCCAACTGAAAAGCTGATCGATGCGAAGATGCTGAATTGGTGGCGGGAGCGCGCGGCTACTTCGGCGCGTTCACGGCTGACAGGATCCGCTGAAAATCAGCCGAATTTCGCAGTGAATCGAACGCCGGTTCGATCGCCACGTATGCCAGCCACGATTCGCGTTTGCGTTGCGCTTCTTGCAGCGATCTCACGGCCGCTTGCTTCTGTCCCGCCAGCGCGAGGTACCGCGCTTTCTCATACGACGTGAGATATCCCGAGTTGGCGTAGGCCAAAAGCTCCGCGCGGAATCGCGCCGGGGGTCCGGTCGTCCGCGTGGCGGCGGAGAATCGGTCCGCCAGCGCGTTGTGATGATAAAACCGGAACACGTCGTCCAGCTCGTCGCCCGCTTCCTGCGATTTACCTTGCATCGCATACGCGATCCAAAGTTTTTCGCGCGCGGGAATAAACATCGCGTCCGACTGCAGCACGCTCTGGTAGTCGGCGATCGCTGTGGTGTAGTCGCGCTGGAAGTAGCTCAGCCATCCCAGATTGGTGCGAACGATCAGCGATAGCGGATCGAGCTGCCGCGCGATCCTCAATTGCTGTTCCGCGCCGGCGAAATCGCTCCGCGTGGCCAGAAAGATTCCGTAAAGATGATGCGTGTCGGAATCATTCGGGCCAAGTGCCAGCGCTTTCTGAAATTCCGCGTCTGCCTCGGTCCAATTCCAATCGTAACGCCACAAGGCAAAGGCCCGCGCGGCATGCGCTTCGCCAATCGAGTCATCCAGCGCGATGGCGTGGTCCGCGGCCAGTTCCGCCTGCGGCCAAACCACGTGGTCAGGCAGGACGCTATAGTCTCCCAAATAGCAATACGCGCGCGCCTGGGCCGCGTATGCCGCCGCCAGCGTCGGATCGATCGCCGTCGATTGTTTGAAGTAGTCCAGGCTCTTCAGCAGGTCGGCGTCCGAATGGTGTGCCATGTACGTGAGCCCGTGGAGATAGGCTTCGTACGCTTGCGCGTTCACCGGCCTCGCGTTGCGAAGCCGCGCGCGTACCGACGGGTCAATGGCCACTTCGATCCGCTGGGCCACCGCCTGCGCAATATCATCTTGCAGGGAGATAATGTCCCGCTCGCTTCGCGTGAAGCTTTCCGCCCAGATCTGACGGTCGTCGGTGGCGTCCACCAGCCGCGCATCCACGCGCACGCTTTGCCCCGCGCGGATCACCGAACCCTCCACCACCGCATCCACGCCAAGTTCCTCGTGTATCTCGCGTATCGGCTTTCGCGCGTCGCGGTAGCGCGCCACGGACGCTCGCGACGTGACCCGCAGCGAACCAAGCTCCCCCAAATCAGTGATCAATTGTTCCGTCATGCCGTCCGCGAAATATGTCTGGCTCGCGTCCGCGGAAAAGTTGTCGAACGGAAGAACTGCAATCGACGTGATGCGTGCCTCTTCCGCCGGCTCGTGCTGCTCGTGCGATCTCCACCATAGAATTCCGGCCGCCGCGCCGAGCAGCGCAACTGCTGCGGCACCCGCTCCAAGCCATCCAGCTTTACGGCCCCAATGGAAACCGCGAGCGGCAGGCGGCTTTGCGGCAACTTCCGCCCCGGAACTGCCAGCGCCAGCCGATTCGGAGACGGCTTTCGCGTCCGCCACGATCGCTACGGTCTCCACCTCAACCGGCGCAATAAAACGATAGCCTCGCCGAGGCACCGTCTCAATGAATCGCGGATTTTCCGCCGAATCGTCCAGCGCCGCTCGCACTTTGTTGATTGCGGTGTTCAGCCCGTCGTTGAATTCTCCAAACGCTTCGCTGGGCCAAAGCTGTTCCCTTAGTTCCTGCCGCGAAACCAGTTCTCCTCGGCGTTCCAGCAGGAGCGTAAGCAGCTTGAACGGCTGCTCCGAAAGTCTTACCTTGGATCCGTTTTTGCGGAGTTGGCCCGCGCGGAGGTCGCACTCGTATACGCCGAAACGCACAACGCCATGAATCGGCCTGGGCTCACTCGTCATAATACGCTTCGAAAGACTTGGCGCGATTTTATCACGCCTGTGCGGAGCCGCGAACGCGTTGAGGATGCGTTGCAAGCGCCTACTGCGCACCGGCTTACGTGATTAGAAAACTTTTAGGCGAAAAACACCATCCATTCATTGACGCGCCTCGCGTTCAGCCTAGAATCCAGGAACCCGGGCAGCCTCGCTGTCGCGGGTGTCGCCGGAGAGCCTCTCGAACCGGCGCAGGGGAAAAGGCCAATGCAACGCACTCGAGAACTTGGCGATCAACGGCATCTCTCTGCCGAAGGTCAATCCGGAGGCCGACGCGAAAGCTCTTCTGAAGGTCAGCGCGCATCCGTGAGCTTCTTGCCGGTTCAATCCGAAGACGAATTCGAACGCTGGCTGATCGCCGCGCTCGAATGGGAACGCCAGCGGCTGCGGAAATCCAGCGGCCCAAGTTCGGCCGCCGGCGAACACTTATAAGCAGCGCTCGAACGCTCTTTCGGGCCCCCGGCTTACTCTTTGCCGATTCGCTTCGTTAGAGTTTCTGATGGGAAGCACCGCGTCTACGCGGGCGTGTGCGCCGCGGCTTTTTCGGAACTCGCCAGATAGCGTCCGAACCACTCAGCTGCCAGCCGCGCCACTTCTTCCAGCGCGCCGGGCTCCTCGAAAAGATGCGTGGCGCGCGGCACGATCATCATCCGCTTCACTTCGCTGCCGAGTTCCGCGAGCGCGCGGCGGTTCATGCCGATTACCGCCTCGTCCTGACCGCCAACGATCAGTAGCGTTGGCGCCGCCACGCGAGGCAGCGCATCGCCCGCCAAATCCGGGCGTCCCCCGCGCGAGACGACCGCGCTGACTTCGTCGCGTAGTTCCGCCGCCGCAACCAGCGCCGCAGCTGCCCCGGTGCTCGCGCCAAAATAGCCGATTCGCGTATCGGCCATACCCGACTGGCGCATCAACCAGCGAGTCGCATCTTCCAGCCGCTTGGCCAGAAATGGAATATTGAATCGCAGCTCTCCGCTCGCGTCGTCCACGGACTCTTCGCTCGTGGTCAGCAGATCGAAAAGCAGCGCGCCGATTCCCGCCTCGCGCAGCACGCCCGCCACGTAGCGGTTGCGCGGGCTGTGCCGGCTGCTTCCGCTGCCGTGCGCGAAAAGCACCACCGAACGCGCCACACGCGGGAGCGCCAGCGTTCCCGCCAGCGCCACTTTCCCGGCTTCGATCGAGACTTCCAGCTCGACGCCGTCGTCCGAAATGTTTCTACTCGTACTCATGTTCGATGGATTCGCGGCATCAGCCGCGAGAAGCTGCTACTCCTGAATCCAGCCCGGCGGATCGCTTGCCGGAAAAGATTCGCGGGATGCTTCGTCCACCTTTTGATCGGCCGCCGCTTTCCCGTTGCGGCTCGGCGCTTCTGTCCACTGCGCGGCGCGCCGCAGTAAACGGACTACTTCCTCGTCCGGCACTTGCGAAAAATTCTCGTAAAATTGCCCGATGGCATAGAAGTGTTCCGGCGTGTGGACGCATACCAGCTCGTTCACTTCCTGCCGCAGCCGCTTGCAGGTGGACGCGGGCGCCACCGGCACGGCCAGCACCAGCCTGGTGGGCTTCATCTGCCGCAGCGTCCGGATTGCCGCCAGCGTGCTCGATCCCGTGGCGATGCCGTCGTCCACCAGCAGCACGGTTTTTCCGGCCAAGTCGAGCGCCGGGCGGCCAACGCGAAACACGCCCTCGCGCCGGTCGAGCTCAGCCTTTACGGCCTCCGTCATGCGCTCGATTACCGCGCTGGATATGTGCAGCTCGCGCACCAGGTCTTCGTCCAGCACGCGCACGCCGCCGCTGGCCAGCGCTCCAAACGCCAGCTCTTCCTGCCCGGGCGCGCCCAGCTTACGTGAGAGAAACACGTCGAGAGGTGCATCCAACGCCTTTGCTACTTCCCACGCCACCGCCACTCCGCCGCGAGGAATTCCCAGCACCACCACGTCGTCGCGTCCCGCATAGCCCGCCAGCTTTCCGGCCAACTGCCGGCCTGCATCCGCCCGATCCGCAAAGACCACGTCCATACCTCCATTGTAGGAGCGTCGCCGCCCGTATTTCCACCACGCGCAGTTTCGCGCAGGCCGCTTCGCGCGACTGTGCGCTAGGTCACACTTCGCTGTGACTTTGGATTCCGCAGGAAATGGTCTTGCCGGCGGTCACCGCGCCCGGTAGATCGCAGCGGGCCGCAGCACATGGATGGACGGCCAGGTTGACTGGTTCGGGGATGCGCCGCGCGAGACGCTTGCCGCTGCCATCGATCGGTATTACACTCCCGGCATTTAGCACGCCCGCAACTGCGGAGGCTTACCACATGAAGAAAACTCTCGTCGTGGCCGCTTTGTGCTTGGTGTGGGTCGCGCCCTGCTTGGCGCAACAGGCCCAGGATAATCAGCCGGCGTCCGCCGCGGATATCGAGCGCTACTTCCAGGTCATGCACATTCGTGACCAGATGAAAGACATGATGACCGCGATGTCGGCGCAAATGCGCCAGATCATGCACGAACAGCTCCAGAAGAACCCCAATTTGCCTCCGGATGCCCAACAGCAGATGGACAAGATGTTGCAGAAGTTGCCGACCGAAGAGATTCTTCAGGCCATGGTTCCCGTCTACCAGAAATACCTCACCAAAGGCGATGTGAATTCGCTGATCGCCTTTTACTCTTCTCCCACTGGCCAGAAGATGCTTTCCGAGATGCCGCAGATCACCAAGGACGGCATGCAGGCCGAGTCTGGAATCATGCGCCAGTACATGGAAGACACGATGAAGGAAGTTCAGGCCCAGATCGCGCAGATGCAGAAAAACGAAGCGGCGCAGCGGAAAGCCGCAGTTTCCAAGGAGTAGCGGCGGACTCACAACGGAGCGCTTGAGTCCGGCGCGTCATGGCGCTAGTGAGCCTACGCACGGAGAGTCCGGAAATTCCGCGCCGCCTGGACCGCCGGGGACCTGCCTGCGGTCTCCAATATCTCGAATTTAATCAGCTCGCCTAGGAAATTCGGGTTGCTCCGCGCGCCCACAGATTTTGCGCTCCTTGGCAGGGCGCTTAGGCGCTGCCGCCACTCCACGCGCGAAACGGATGGGAATACGGGGCGAAGTCCACTATAATTGAGGAATCCGGACATAGCAGACAGGAAGGTTTCCAAGGAACATGTTACGAGGCATTCAGCAGCGCGACCTCGATCGCAATCGTTGGATCAAGATCAGCATGGGAGTAATCCTGCTGCTGATTTGCGTCAGCATGGTGGTGACGCTGGTTCCCGGCCTGATGAGCGGGCCGAGCACGGACGCGAGCAGTCCCGACGCGATCGCCTCGGTGGCCGGCCACAACATCAGCGTGGTGGAGTTTCAGCAGCGCTTCGACCAGCTGATGAGCAACCAGCAGATCCCGCAAATGATGCGCGGAATTTACGCCAAGCAGTTGCTGAACGACCTGGTTTTCCAGCAGGCCCTCGACTATGAAGCAGAACAAATGGGCATTCAGGTAACGTCCCAGGAAGAAGCCGCGCGCATCCGCCAGATGATCCCGGACGCGTGGGTCAATAACAAGTGGGATCCCACCAAGTACGAGACGGCTGTGGAGCAGGGCACCGGCATGACCGTGCAGCAGTTCGAATCGTCGCTGCGCGACGAGATGCTGACCGACAAATTCCGCCAGTTGGTCACGGACGGAATTACCGTGTCGCCGGCCGAAGTGGAGCAGGAGTTCCGCTGGCGCAACGAGCGCGTGAAGCTCCAATACGCGCTGATCAAGGCGTCCGATCTGGCGTCCACGATTCAGCCCACCGATGAGCAGTTGCAGTCATGGTTCGAGCTGAATAAGTCGCGCTATCAAATTCCGGAGAAGCGCTCGGCGACGTACGCGCTGTTGGATTTGGCTCAGCTGCGCGCCAATACCAAACCCACCGACGCCGAGCTGCAGGCCTACTACAACGCGCACCTGGCGGACTACAAGGTCGAGAACCGCGTCCACGTGGAGCACATTTTATTCAAGACAGTCGGCAAGACGGACGCGGAAATCGCCGAGATCAAGAAAAAGGCCGAAGACGTCCTGAAGCAAGCCAAGACCGGCGCGAATTTCGAGGATTTAGCCAAGAAGTACTCCGAAGACGACGGTTCTAAGACCAAGGGCGGTGATCTGGGCTGGATTCTGCAGGGGCAGACGGTGCCAGCCTTCGAGCAGGCTGCCTTCACCGTTCCCAAGGGCCAGGTCTCCGACTTGGTCCAGACGCCCTATGGGTTCGAGATCATCAAGGTGATCGACCGCGAAACGGCGCATACCAAGAGCTTCGCCGAGGTTCAGGATGAGATTCAGAAGGATGTCCTCGACCAGAAGGTGAGCGACGCAGCCAACACCATCGCCGGGGAGATGGCCGACGCGGTCCGAAACTCGGACCGTCAATCGCTTACCGCGCTTGCAAAGAAATATAACCTGGAGCTGGGGCAAGTGCCGCCCGTGTCGATTACCGACCCGATCGGGCCGCTGGGCGCGTCGAAGGAGATTAGCCAGATCCTCTTTTCGCTGGAGCCTGGGGAATTGAGCCAGCCGGTGCAGACCGATAGCGGCTTCGTGATTTTGACGGTGAACAATATTTTGCCGGCACACCAAGGTACGCTGCAGGAAGTCCACGCCCAAGCTCTGGCGGATTATCAGCAGGAAAAGTCCGTCGACTTGGCGCGGCAGCGCGCCGCCGATCTGGCGCAGAAGGTGAAGGCTGGAGAGCCGCTCGACAAAGCCGCCAAAGAGCTGGGGCTAACGGTGGCGACCTCCGATTCGTTCGCGCGCAATGGCTCGATCCCCGCGGTTGGCAGCGGTCGGCAGCTCGCTGCCGCGTTCGATCTTAAAGAAGGGCAGACGGGCGGGCCGCAGCAGATCGAAGGGAACTGGGTGGTCTACCAAGTTGTGTCGCATGAAGACGCCAACCCGAGCGATTTCTCCGCGCAGCAAGCTGGAATCAAGCAAGAGCTGCTGCAAACCAGGCAAAATGCGGCGTTCGAGGCGTTTCGCAGCTCGCTCTTAGAGCAACTTCGCAAGCAAGGCAAGCTCACCATCAACGACAACGCGATGACGCAATACACGCAGAGCAGCTAATTGCGGCGGTGAAATTCGCTCTGTAGGCCGTTTTTTCACGCGCAGAATTGTCGTAACTATATGATTATAATACGCTTATTTAGTATACGAGTGTGCTTGCCTGCCATGATTGCCCTCCGGTAAAATAAAGCTTCCGCAGAGCCAGCCCCTTGACAACGGGGCCGACCCAAGGGCAGGCACCCCTCCTGCCCCGCAAGAGCGAAGCGATTCTGCACTTTCATCTCTGAGGAGCACTTCGATGGCGGCAAAAAAGCCGAAGTCTAACAGGCTCGAGGGAATTTCTGCGGTTGAAAACGGTGGAGCGCGCGTGATCCAGTGGGTTTGGCCCGGAATGTCGAGGGAAAGCACAAGTTTGAGGAGCAGCACGATGTCCAGCAAGAACGGGGCCCGCGGCAATCGGTATCTTTGCGCGCTCGAGCGCACCCAGAACGGCAAGTACAACGTGCGCGTCCGGGCGTTTTTCGCCTCGGGCGAACGGGCTGGCGCGCACGATAGCGACGGCGCCTACTCCTCCGCCGAAAAGGCCGGATGGAGCTTGCCGGTTTATTTCCTGGCGTCATCCTTCAATGCCTCGATGAAGAAGCTAGAAGAGTCGCTGCAGACGCTCCAGAAGAATGAAGAGCGGCTGCGCTTCTGGGGGCTCGAGCGGTCGGACGATCCGAATGTTGCTGGGGAGCTGCTGCAAGAACTGGGGTTGTGGCTCGACCGCCGGCGGGATTTTCCGCGCAAGACGGCGGAGGTCGCAGCGGCTTCCGAGCGGCCGATCACGGCGTCCGCGCTGGCTACCATCCGTCGCGTGCTGGCGGATTCGCTGGCGCAGGAGCGGCCGGCCGGACGTCCCGCGCTCGCAAGCGACTAGGCGTTGCGCTCTGGCGCGATGCCGCGCCGCTTCTCCTCCACCCCGGCGGTACGATCAGCGGCGAAGGAGCTTGAAAGCATGGCCCGACCCTTGGCGTTGGTTCACCGCTAGATCGATCCACAGCATGGCCATAGCTTCCAGGCTGCGTGCGTTTCGCAGTGGACCCACGTCGACTGGATCGAGTCCCGCCGCGTCGATCAGCTCCCGTACGGAAGCTTTAGACGCTGCATCGTCCCCGCAATAGTATCCATCAGCGCGCTGAGAACCAAACTGAGCATTTCCGAAATTCGCAGCCCCGATGGTGTTGAAGGCCTTGACCACCTTCGCTCCCGAGGCCCAGGATGCCACCTGTTCCGCGGCGGATGTAGTGGTACCAATATCCAGCCCCTGCAAATCCGGCTTCAGCGGATTTACGCAATCGATCAGAATCTTGCCGCCCAGGCTTCCGCATTCGCGGACCGCCTGTTGCGCCGCAGGCCAGGGGACGCACAGCGCCACGACTTGCGCGGTCGAGGCCGCGTCCTTGTTCGATAAGGCGCGCACCTTTCCGGCCAGCGCAGCGACCGCTGCTTGCGCTTTCTCGCTTTGCGGCTTCGGCAGACCGAAGGTGATGTTATGTCCGGCGGCGGACCAGACCCGCGCCAGCGCGCCTCCCACGTTGCCTGCCCCGAGAACGGCAATCGACAATTTCGCCATCATGATGACGCTCCTGAATTTCGAATGAATGCGGTGGAAGTTGAGCTATTTGCCGCGGATCAGGACTTCGCCCTGGGCGACGACGACATCATTGAGAGAGAGCTTATAACGATACGAGCCGGGATTGATTCCCGCGCGCGCGTTGCCGCTGGATAGGCGAACACCCGGCGGGGCCTGGAAGACGTTAGAGCCGAATGGCGAGCGCTGCGGATCGAACTCGATCTTCAAATTGCCGGCGTTCGAGAACCAGGTCACTTGCTCGCCGGGGTCGATCGCAACCACGTCTGGAACGACACCCACCAACACGATTTTTTCCGCCACTCGGTTTCAGCCTCTCGTCTCGATTTTGGGTCCATTGCAGCCACGCCGGCCAGTTTACGCGATTTCGCGCACGGCGTCCGCGATGTGGCGGGCAGAGATGCCGAACGCGTCGATCAGCTCCTCAGGCTTGCCGGAATGGGGCATGTCGCGGACGGCTAACATGCGGTACTTCGAGGGCGTCGCGCCAGCGCCAGCCAAAGCTGAGAGCACTGCCTCGCCGATGCCGCCCTCCGGCCAGTGATCTTCCACGGTGACCAGTTTTCCGCCAGTAGCGGCGAGCTGTTCCGCGAGCGCCTTGCCGTCGATCGGCTTCACGCAGTAAAGGTCGATTACGCGAATATTCGTGCCTTTGGACTTCAGCTCGTCCGCCGCCTTTAGCGCTTCGTGGACGGTGATGCCCGCGCCAATTACCGTAACGCGATCCTGGGCGCTCTGGCGCGGAACCTTGAAGCCGGGAATCGGGAATTTTTCATCCTTCGAATAAAGAAGGACGGTTTTGGGGCGCGAGGTGCGCAGGTAATTGATTCCCGGGCGGCGCGCCAGGCTTTCGGTCAGGCGCTCGGCGGAAATGGCGTCGCTCGGATACAGCACGGTGGACGAATGCACCGCCCGGAACATAGCCAAATCTTCGAGAGCCATTTGCGAGGGGCCGTCCTCGCCGATGGAAACGCCGCAATGCGAGCCGCAGAGATTAATGTTCGCCCGGCTGATGGCCGCCATGCGGACGTTGTCGTAGGCGCGCGACAGGAAACAGGCGAACGTATCGAGGAACGGCACTTTGCCCCGAGCTTGAAGCCCAACGCCAAGGCTGATCAGGTTTTGCTCGGCGATGTAGCCCTGGAAAAAGCGGTCGGGGTAGGCGTCCTGAAAGGTTTCTGAGAAAGTCGAGTTTTTCACGTCGCCGGACGCGGCAACAAGGTGCGGATTTACGGCTCCCAGCCGCTTCAAAGCGATCCCGTAGGCCTCGCGCGTGGCTACCGGCTTCGCCGGATCGTAATCGGGAGCGGCCGGAGCGGGAAAGTCGGGCGGCTGCGGCAGCGGCTTGCGCTCGTAGGACTTGCCCGGATCGGGCGGAACTTGGATGGCCGGACCGATTTCCGCGATGGCTTTGGCGAGCTCATCTTTCGGGATGGGCTTGCCGTGCCAGTGCTCTTTTCCAGCGAGAAAATCGACGCCGTGGCCCTTCACGGTGCGAGCGATGATCGCCTGCGGACGGCCTTTGGTGGCCTTGGCCCGGTCGAGCGCCGCGAGGACCGCCGAGACGTCGTGTCCATCAATTACTTCGGCTGCGAAGCCATTCGACTCGAACTTGCGGCGGTAGACTTCCATATCGTGCTGATACATGGTCGGATCGCTCTGGCCGAGAGCGTTCACGTCGGCAAGCACTGTGAGGTTATCGAGCTTGTAGTGTCCGGCAAACTCAGCCGCTTCCCAGATTTGCCCTTCGGCCATTTCGCCGTCGCCCAGCAACACGTAAACGCGCGTGGGGCTCTTGTCGAGCCGGGCGCCAATGGCAAGCCCTGCAGCGACCGACATTCCCTGGCCGAGCGAGCCGGTAGCGGCGTCGACTCCGGGAATGCGCGGTGTGGGATGGCCCTCAAGCTCGCTGGAGAATTGCCGAAGCGTCATCACCCGCGACTCGGGGAAAACGCCGGCTTCCGCAAACGCGGCATACAGCACCGGCGCGGCATGGCCCTTGGACAACACAAAGCGGTCGCCGTCATTCGAATTCGGGTGCTTGGGATCGAATTTCATGGCGTAGAAGAATGTGCCAGCCATCAATTCCGCTGCCGACATGCACGAGGTGGGGTGCCCGGAGCCGGCGGCCGTAGTGGCCATCATCGAGAGAATGCTCAGGCGCTTGGCCTTTTCCTTGATGGCTTCAATGGTCGATACGGACGGGACGGCTTGCGGAGTGGCGCTCATAATGGCTCCTTTTGGATATCTATCGGCAGAAGGCGAAAACTTTCGCTGACGCGATCCGCTCCGAGTTCGCGATAAGGGAAACCGAGCGGACGTTCCGATTCGGATCAACTCAAACGGAAGACGGCTCCTACCAAGTGGCCATCTTACCGCGCTATTCAGATATCCGCGAAGCAGTTTCCTTCGTGCAATTCGATGCCGTCGAGAACTAGTTTGGCGCGTCAAAATGCGATTACAACGTGCGGCGACGCTAGCCAGTGAGTTACTTTGAATTAAGCAGCACGCCTCAAAGTAGTCCACTACCCGACGCCAGCGCCGCTGGCAGGCAACTCGGCGGGAATGTTAGTGTTGAATCTTATGCCAGGGACATTGATCTGAATGTTCGCGCGCGTGAAGCGGTGGGCCAAAAACGTGAGGCGGGACACCTACGCGGTCGGGCTGGTGGCGCGCGACCCGCGAGTGCCTTGGTATACGAAGGCGCTGGCGATCTTAGTGGCCGGCTACGCGTTCTCTCCGCTCGATCTGATTCCCGATTTCATTCCGGTAATTGGGTTTGTGGACGACGTGATCCTGGTGCCGCTCGGCATCGTGCTGGTGATCAAACTGGTGCCGGCGGAAATTCTGCAGGAGCACCGCGCTCATGCGGAGCGCGCCATGAAATTGCCGAAAAACAGAATCGGGGCAATCGTCGTGCTGTGCACATGGATCGCGGTGGTGGGAGTTACGGCGTGGCTGGCGTGGCGATTTCTTTGATTTCGGTTTCCGGGCGGACAGCGCATGTACGGTGCATGGGGCGCTTTGGCAGCCGGTCAAAAGTTGGTGGTGAGGCGGAGAGAGAAGCTGCGCCCGGGGCCGATGGCGTTGCCTGAGAAGAGACCGCCGAAGTCGATTACGTTCAGCGCGTTGTTTAGATTTTCGCCGTCAGCTTCCAAATCCATTTCAAACAGGTCACTCTTGTAGAGCTGGGCGCCAGCGGAGGCGTCGAGCAGCGTGGTTGGCAGGATGCGCCCGCGCGTGAAATTCAGGCGATTGAAAACGGCGGTACCGTACTCGGCGAGTGCTGTGGCGGGATCGCCATCGAACTCAAAGGGCAGACCGGAGCCGAACTCCAGGCCGCCAGCCAGCCAAACTCGCTTGGTAAGTTGATAGCGCAAACGGCTGTTGACGGTGTTGCGCTGGTCCTGCGAGTCGGGAAAATGGCCACTCAACTGAGCTTCGGCGGCGGTTGCATCATCTCCCAGGAACAAACCGCCGGTAACCGGGAGCCAGACATTTCCGACCTCGTAGGAATAGCTGACGTAACCTGAAAATCCAGCCCATTGCGGCAACTCGATTTTCGAATCGACGCCGTAAATGATTGCTTTGCGAAAGGCGATAGGGAAGCTGATGGTGGTGTTCTGAACCTGATCATCGTCGGCATAGTTGCTGAAGGTGCGCCGGAAATAGCTGGTATCGATTTTGAGCTTATTTTTCAACACCTTCTCGATGCCTGCTTCGTAGTAATTGCCCAGCGAAGGCTGCACTGCCAGGCGGAGAAAACTTCCCGGGCTGATGGATTCGACCTGGGGCGAGCTGGAAAGAAGAATATTTTGCGACGCGGGAGTATTGAAAACACGATCGTATGAAAAATGGATCACGACGTTGTGCGAGGGGAAAAAACGGGAAGCAGCGATCCGCGGGCTTACCGCTTGCTTATTGACCAGCAGTTGGTAGTGGTCCCAGCGAATGCCTGCGTTAATCGTCCAATTATGGAGCCACAGCAAATCCTGCACGTAGGCGCCTTGATCGAGCTCCGGGCGATTTCCGAAAAACTCAAAATTCAGAGGCTGGCCGGCGGGGAACTGCGTGTCGTCGGTGATCGAGTAGCGGAAATTCTCGTTCAGGAATTTATTGTCCGACTCGAGGCCGAATTTCCATTCCTGATGACCGTGTTCGACGGTCATGTCCGCTTTCAGATACCCCTCGCGGAACCAGTTGTGCTGGAAAACTTCGATGGGAGTGGATTGCGTGTTGGAATTAATATCATTCGAGTTTTGCGAAATCATTCCGCGCACAGTGGCGATGGCATTCGACGAAAACGTGTGCTGGTAGGAACCGATGCCCACGGTATCGAAATCATCGCCGGTCTGCCGCTGCCCCGCGGCTTGCTGAACGTACTCGTTGGGGATATCGAAGCGGGCAAGATCGTGGCGGACTACGAACGTGACGCGATCGTTGGGCGTCAAGTCCCGCTGAAAATTGCCGGAGAAATCTCCGACCGTGCCGGTATTGGAATAGTTCTGCGGAACGACGGGATTCAGATAGTGCCCCGTCATATCGCCGTTGGCACTGAAGCCCAGCGAATTGGCGCCCCACGTGTATTGTCCCTGAGCGAAGCTGCCCGCCGTGTCGTAGCTGCCTCCGGATAGCACCACTTGTCCGTGAAAACCAGGCTGAGCGTTTTGCAGCGTGTTGACCACTACCACGCCGCCGAGCTTGCGTCCGTATTCCGCGGGAATGCCGGCCGTGTAGATAGTCATCGATTGCACGTCGTTGGCGTCGACTTCGGTGCCGAATCCGGGGGAGAGGTTGTTGGTGAAGGGAACTCCATCGATGACGAATTGGGTTTGATATTCCGAGCCTCGGGGATGAAGCACGGCGTTGCCTTCGTAGAGCCAGCCGGGTTGCGAGTTGACCAGATCCTGGAGCGAACGGCCGGGAATCGAGCTGAGCCGATGCTGAATCGCGCTGTAGCCGATTTGGTTGACGGCGCCGGCTTGATCGGGATTGATCAGCGTATTGCCGGCGTTCACGGTGATCGACTGGCTGACGGACGGCAGCTTGAGGCGAATCGTATATGCGAGCGGGACGGAACTCGCGATCTGCACCACGTCGCTGACGTCCGCGAAGCCGGAATGAACGATATGGATCGTATACGCGCCGAAGGGAAGCCGCTGCACGTCGAGATCGCCTTTGGCGTCGGTCGACAGAGTAGCGTGGTATTGGTTGGCTTCGCTCTCGATGGTTACATCGGTCTGGACGCCCAAACCGGAGGGATCGACCACGTGGAGCCGAAGCTCGCCGAAGTTGCTTTGCGCCATCGCCGCGCATGTGGTGAAAAGGAGCAAAGAGAGCAGGAGAAGGATTTTCATTGAGGTTGTGGGGTGCGCGAGGGCGGTGCCGCCTCTTTCCGTTGCGGGTGCATGCGATCAGCAAACGACCACGCTAGCATACGCGCAGTCCTGCCACGTGCGAGCGCATCCGCGCGTCGCATCGCATTTATGATGCCACGCGGGGCACCGTACGTTGCGAACGAATTGGGGCTTTCTCCGCGCATCGCGTAGGGGCGCCAATTTCCTTGCGCACGCCCAGCGCACATCGAAAACCCCAGCTCGGAGACGGCGCTCGCGCGCAGGTCGGTGATTTGGTATGCTCCCGGCGCAAAGCGGAATCCTATTCCCCGGACAATTGGAACCGGCACGTTTCTTGCATGTTTCTGAAACGGCGGCTTAGCCAAGGAGGCTTCATGCGATTGCAATGGGGGCCGAAAGCGAGTCTGGTGATCGGCGCGGGCGTACTTGCCGCGATTTGCGCGTTCGCACAAGGAGCAGATCAAGTTCCGCAGCTGCCTCCGGAGCCGGAGAACGCGCCGCCGCCGTCGCTGCAGGCAAATGCCGATCCTGGTTATGATGCGGTGCTGGCAGCGTGCGAAAATCCGCCGCGCAAAATGCCTCCCATTCATTGGCCGGCGAGCGGGCCGCCTCCGCGCGACTACACGGTGAAGGAAATTCCCGGAGTGATCGCCGCCGGGCAGCGCTGGAAATTTTTGTGGCAGGCCGCGGGCAACAATGGCGATGGCATCGTCGCCACGCGAGACGGCGGCTTGCTGATCGCGCAGAATGACAACAGCGATGTGGTGAAGCTCGATAAGAACGGCAACGCGTCCGTAATTTACACCGGCACGCACACCGGCGGAGCACTTTCGATCAACGCGAAGGGAACACTTTTCGTCCTCGAGCGCGGGCTGCATCCGGCGATCGAGGAGCTTGCCCCGCGCCGGCGCGTGCTGGCGAAAAGTTTCCAGGGCGATCCGCTCGATTGTCTCGGCGGCATCATGAACGATCTGACTGCGGCGAGGAACGGCGGCGTCTATGTCTCGGTAACAGGATCATCCTCGGGCGGGCTTCTTTACGTCAGCCCCACGGGGACGGTGACGCAATACGGCAAGAATATGCTCACGAATGGAATCATCCTCAGCCCGGACGAAAAGAAGTTGTACGTGACCAATCGCGACACCGTCGTGGTGTTTGACGTGGAGCCGGATGGCTTGCTGACCAATCCGCGCGAATTCGCCAAGCTGCTGCCGAAGACTTTCGGTGACGGCAGCGCCACCGACGCCGACGGGCGCATTTATGTGTCGAGCAATCCGGGTGTGCAGGTGTTCGCGGCTGACGGGAAATACTTGGGGCTGATTCCTTCGCCGCGCGACGAGATCAGCATCTCGTTTGGCGGGCCGGGCCGCCGGACCATGTTTATTCTGGCGCGCGGCGCGGAAGATGCGAACGGAAAGCAGATCGCCAACGCTGCGCAGGTCTATTCCATTCAGATGGTCGCGCAGGGATACAAGGGACGTCCGAAATAAATGCGGTGCGGGTTGCGCGGCGGGACAGCAATTTGCGAACACCGCCGCGCGCCTTTTCGCAGATTGCTAAGCTGGCTCAGGCCCCCTACCGATTGCCCTTATCGTCCTGATATTCCTCGGGGACATCATCCTCCGGAATTTCGCGCGTCTTGATTTCGCCTTGGTCGGGATCCGCAGCGCCTTCCACGGCGTCCACGATTTCGGCCTCGTAATCCTGGCCCTCCTCGGCGAGTTCTTCCACGCTTTCAGAATCGGCATCCGGCAGGTCGGGCAGGCCTTCGATGTCGCCTGACTGGCCTCCGGAACCTGCGCCGGTACCCGGACGCAGCGGCACGCTGATTTCGCCTGGGCTAGTGATACTGCTGCCGGAGCGGATGGCGCGTGTACGCCGCGCGGGTCTTCGCTGCGGAGCCGGCGCCGTTGCGCGTCCGGGTTTGCGGCGCGGAGTGGGCGCCTTCGTGCCGGCAGACTTGCGGCGCGGCGGTGTTTTCGCGCGTGCCGTCTTCTTTGGCGCAGCGAGCCTTTTCTTCTTGTTCTTCTTGGTTGCCCTGGACTTTTTTGCGCGAGGAGCTTTGCGTTTCGGCATGAGTCGAGTCTAGCACCGGCGCATTACGCGAACAACGGCGCGCTGGGATAGCGGATAGGGACGGCAAAAAGGGACCACCCCCCTGGGTTATAGCCCCTCCATGCGAATGGAAATCCCCATGTTAAGTTTTCATTCTGGCGTTATCGGGGATTAATAGTTTGAATGTAATTCTGTCCGCCCGGTCCGAGTCCGGACATAACGCCGATGACCGTCGCTTCGGAGTTCAAGGAGAAACCTAAAGAAAAGCGCGTCTCGGAATATGTTCGAATGTCAACGGAGCACCAGCAGTACTCCACCGAAAACCAGCGGGAAATTATTCGAAAGTACGCCGAGCAACGGGGCATGGTTATCGTTCGAACTTACACTGATGCTGGCAAGAGCGGCCTGAGAATTGACGGACGCGATGCCCTGAAGCAGTTGATTCACGATGTCGAGAGCGGCAGTGCTGATTTCGCCGCGATCTTGGTCTACGACGTAAGCCGCTGGGGACGCTTTCAAGATGCCGATGAGAGCGCCTATTACGAATACATCTGCAGAAGAGCCAAGGCACTCTGTGACCAGAACGTTGATACATCGGCTTGTAAGATATTTTTAATTGCGTTTCCGGATGTGGACGATTTACGGAAATCGTTTTACGAGGCCATGAATGGCTGATGAGTTTGGCGCTACGCTGGCGACAAAAATCAAAACGCACGACCAGTTTTGGAATGACCTTGAGTCACTTCAAGCTACTGCGGTGATGTCTCTCTCGGTCGAACGGCAACCGCAGATTGCGACATCTTTCGATGAGAGTGCCCTGTCCCGGCTAATGTATAGTGCGTCTGTTTTTTCACAGGGAGCTGACGAATCGGACAGGAGATTGGCGCAGAGGATGTCCCGCAATTAGTTGAAGGTTGGTAGGCGGCGGTTGGCGCCGATTCGATAGAATCCGGTTGCCAAACGCAGAATCCCGAAAGGAGCCTACCGCCGTGAACAAACCTTACCACATCGTGAC
>Ga0335074_10000118_pt1 | contig 133479 bp, 128 predicted proteins | sample Lox_Sample_23_FD_206715 | JGI IMG/M metagenome (GOLD analysis project Ga0335074, IMG submission 206715) | Soil microbial communities from Loxahatchee National Wildlife Refuge, Florida, United States - Lox_Sample_2.3 | ecosystem: Environmental > Terrestrial > Soil > Wetlands | place: USA...
GTGGCCCCGAGCGCGGCCTGCCACGCGGCCACCGGAAGGTCGACGTCGAGATCGTTCTCGCCGCGGCGACGGAAGGCCGGGTGGGGTTTCAGCGCGATCCGGAGGTAGAGGTCGCCGGGCGGCCCGCCGTCGCGTCCCGGTCCGCCCTGTCCGGCCAGGCGAATCAGCTGGCCGTCGCGGACTCCGGCCGGGAAGTTGACGTCGATGTCACGGCGATCGAGCGTCAGCTTGCGCCGTCCTCCCTCGAGCGCGTCCTCGAGTGACAGCTCGAGCAGGGCCTCTCGGTCGACGCCGCGCAGCGGACCACTCGTGCGCCAGCCCGAGCCGTCGCCGGCACGTCCCCCGAACAGGCGCTCGAACAGGTCGTCGCTGAACTCGAACCGGGTGTCATCGCTGCCGAACCCCTGGCGGGTGAAGAACTCCTCGAAGTTCGCGTCCGGCGCCTCCTGCTCCCGTTCACGCCAGTTGGCCCCGAGGCGGTCATAGCGCTCACGCTTCTCGGGATCGGACAGCACCTCGTAGGCCTCGCCGACCTGCTTGAAACGATCCTCGGCGTCGCTGTCGGAGTTGACGTCCGGGTGGTACGTGCGCGCAAGCTTGCGGTACGCGCGGCGGATCGCGTCCTGATCCGCGTCACGCGGCACGCCGAGGACCTCGTAGTAGTCGGTGTAAGCGAGCGGCATTCAGCGCTAATCCTGGCGCAAGCGAGCCCGGGATGACCGCTCGCTAGCCTCGGGCTATGCGCGCGCAGGACGACGACCCGCCCCCGCCGCAGGAGGCCAAGAGGCTGCCGAGGAGTCGGGTGGCGCGGACGGCGCGAGTCGGTGGGCTGGTGACCGGCCAGGGAGTGCGATGGGCCGGGATGCGGGCGGCCAATCGGGTGCGGAGCCCCGAGCGGGCCGCGGCGGCCGAGAACGACCGAACCGCGGCGCTGGTGAACGAGCTCGTCGATCAGCTTGGTCGGATGCGCGGCGCGGCGATGAAGGTCGGCCAGATGCTCTCGATGGTCGAGTTCGATGGGCTGGCCGAGGACCAGCAGGATGAGCTGCAGCGCAAGCTCGCCACGCTTCGAGACGACATTCCGCCGGTGCCGTTCCCTCGCCTGGAGAAGCTGTTGCGAAAGGAGCTCGGCGGCCCGCTGCGGACGGTCTTCTCCGACTTCGACGAGCGCGCGTTTGCCGCCGCCTCGATCGGTCAGGTCCACCGCGCCACGACCCTCGACGGTCACGAGGTGGTGGCGAAGGTGCAGTATCCGGGGGTCGCCGAGGCGGTCGAGACCGACCTGCGCAACGCGATGCTGTTGCTGCCGCTGGTCAAGCGGCTCGCGCCGGGCCTGGACGCGAGGGCGATGGCGGTCGAGATGCGCGAGCGGATCGGCGAGGAGCTCGACTACGAGCTCGAGGCCCAGAACCAGCGCCGCATCGAGCGCCTGACGCGCGGGCACCCGTTCATCCGCGTGCCACGGGTCTACACCGACCTTTCGACCCGGCGCGTGCTGGTGTCGGAATACGTGGCGGGAGAACGCTTTGAGGAGGTGCGCCGAGCCGAGGCGGCTCAGCGCGATCGCTACGCGGAGATCGTCTTTCGGTTCTTCTTCGGTCTCCTGTATCGCGACCGCATCGCACTCGGGGATCCTCATCCCGGGAACTATCTGCTTTGTCCCGACGGACGGGTGTGCTTTCTGGACTTCGGGTTGCTCCGCGATGTCGAGCCCGGGCGCGTGGCGGCGGAGGCAGCGATCGCGCTCGCGGTCCGCGAACGGAACGCCGAGGCTCTGAAAGCCGCGCTGGTCGCCGGGCGGTATCTGCCTGCCGATCGGGTGGACTCGGTCGACGCCGACTTCGCGCTGCGGCTGATGCGACACGCGACCGGCTGGTACGCGGTCCCCGGTGAGCGCCGGTTCTCGGCCGGCAGCGAGCGGCGTGGCCGCGACCGCGACCGCGAGCGACCGGACGGCGACCGGAGGGTGGCGGCCAGGACGCAGGTCAACCAGTTCACCCTGCCGCCGGACGCGATCCTGATCCGGCGGATGCACGCCATTGTCGCGATCGTTCTGCAGCAACTCAGGGCGGGCGCTGACTGGGGTGCCATCGCCGCCGAGTATCTGCACGGGGAGTCACCCGCTACGCCGCTCGGCCAAGCCGAAGCGGATTTCGTCGGGCGCTATGGTCGCTAACCGGACGCCGGGCGGGGGAGACGCGCGCGTGCGATCGCCGTGGGCGTAGGTGTCAGTCTGTCGCCGGGCGAGACGGTTTTTGGGCGCGAGTTCACGGATCCCGCTCGATCGCTGGATGATCTCGCCGCGGTTGCTCGAATCCGAGCGTCGCTCGCTGCCCGAGTCCACGGGAGCCTTGGTGGCGGGTCCTGGACGGACGCCGGGGAAGCCCACTGGCTGGTGGTGCCCGACCCCCGAGCTCTGGTTGAGTCGCGGCCGGCGTTCGGGGTCGGTTTCTTCGGCCAAGCGCGCGAGGATGTCGACCACGCGCCGATCCTTGATCTCGAGCAGGACCTGGTGGCCCGAGCGGCGCGCCTTCCCGGCATGCTCGCCTACTACAACGTTCACTTCGCCGGCGGCCAATGGGGGAATCTTGTTCTGTTCGGCACACCAGACGACGCCGGGCGCGTGCGCTCACACCCGACGCACGTGGACGCGCTCGAACGTGTATCCGACCATTACCGTTCGGTGCGGCTGCATCGGCTCACCTTCGCTGATGGGGCTGTCGGTGAGGTCGCGGCCGTGCTGGAGTCGACACTCCTGATCGATTTCAGCGAGGTGCCGGCCTGGAGGGCGGTCAGGCACGGCCAGGCTTACCGAGACGTCCGCACATCACCGTGATACGCGGTCAGCCGGTCGCCTCGGTTGGTGACCAGTCGGCGTTTGCCTCGCCGTCCTCGAAGATCCACCGGCCGGGGCCTTCGTTGAAATAGATGACCGACCGCGCCGCACCAAGCTCCTCGGCGCGGCTGGAAACCAGGTCGGTCATCGCGGCCGCGAAGCGCTCGCGTTGCGCGTCGGGGCGTCCGCTCCGAATGTCGCAACGGATCGCCACCACCGGACGCCCGTCGCGGAGAACGCGCTGTGCGCCCAATTCGCGGACAGCGACGGTGACTCCACTGGGCGTGGTCTGCATCACGTCGCCGTAGAGGATGGCGACGCTGTTCGCCACGGCCGTAAAGTCAGCGTCACTCGGATCCCTCGGCAAGTCGAACTGGATGTACGGCACAGGTTCCTCCTAATCGCGATTCTCGATCCAGCGTGAGATCCTCGCGCGTGAGACGTCGCGGCGAAACGGCCCGGGCGTCACAGGAACCGGCGGGATCCCCTCCAAAACGGAGAAGCTCAAGTCACTGGAGCCGGCGCCGTGGCTGTACAGGCGGGCCGGAGCCGGTCAATCGCCGCCGAGTATCGGCGCCGCGAATCGCCCGAGCGTCTCGACGAGATGAGTGCTGTCGGCCTGTCGGCCGGCGCCGGTGGAGCGCTCGGCGGCCAGGATCGCGTTGTGAAGCACCCACGCATCGGTGATTGGCCCGACACCTCCCGGCACCGGCGATACCGCCTCTGCCACCTCGATCGCGCTGCCGAAGTCGACATCGCCGACCAGGTGCACGCTGCCGTCGGGCGTGGTGACCGGGTTGATGCCGATATCGATCACGATCGCCCCCGGGCGCACCATGTCACCGGTGAGCAGGCCGGGGGAGCCCACGGCGATGATGAGGATGTCGCCTAGAAGCGTGTGCTCGGCGAGCCGGCCGGCGTCATCGGTGTGCTTGTGGCACGAGATGACGGTCGCGTTGCGAGCCAGTCCGAGGATCGCCGCCGGCTTGCCGACGTTGCTCGAGCGCCCGACGACGACCAGGTCAAGGCCATCGTAGGCGGTCTCAATCTCGCGCCCGGAGTCGAGCATGTAGCTGTCGAGCATCACGAACGCTGCCGCCGGCGTCGAGGGCACGAATCGTGGCGTGCCCAAGGCCAGCAACCCAGCGTTCTCGGGGTGTTGCGCCTCGACGTCCTTGTGTGGGGGAATTGCCCTCAGGATCCGCGCTTCCGGCAGATGTCGCGGGAGTGGGCGCAGGACGAGGATGCCCGAGATCTCGGGATCGACATCGAGCTCGGCCAGCTTGCCGACGACTTGGCCGAACGTGGCGTCGGCTGGGAGTCGCTCGGGGCGAGAGGCGATTCCGAGGAGGCGAGCACCCCGGTCGATGCGCCGCTGGTAGATCGCCGATGCCTCGTCGTCGCCAACCAGCAGCGTCGCGATTCCGACGCTCCCCTGGACGCCCTCGACTCGCTCTCGCAGTCGGCCCGCCAGCCTCTCCGCATATCCGCGGCCGTCGAGCCGTACACCCCTATCCCTTGTCTGCGCCATCGATTTCACGCTACCGGATCGGCGTGCCGCCACGGGCCGAGGGATCTTGGCTGTTTCCGAGGACCCGCCGCTGGGAAAGTTCGAGTGTGTCCCGAGCTCGCTGGGAGGTGGGTGTTGTGAGTCATCGACGAATCGCAACTGTGGTCGCGGTGCTCTGCGCCGCCAGCTTCATCACGGTGCCAGCCGGTGCGTCCGCCAACGCGAGCGGCGCAAAGCGGGGGGCGGCCTACCCGGACGAGCCGGTCGCCGTCGGCACCGGGGGCGCCGTCGCGTCGATGGACGTCGGCGCCAGCCGAGCTGGGATCGACGTGCTCCGGAGGGGCGGGAATGCGGTCGACGCCGCCGTCGCGACGGCGAGCGCGCTGGGCGTGACGGTCCCGTTCGTCGCCGGCCCCGGCGGCGGGGGCTTCATGGTCATCTACAACGCACGGACGCATACGGTGACGACGATCGACGGGCGGGAGACGTGCCCGTCGGCCTGCACCACGAACGTGTTCATCGACCCGACAACCGGCCAGCCGATGAACTACACCGCCGCTTCGGATCAGCCGTTGTCGACCGGCGTGCCGGGGAACGTGGCGACGTGGGCGACCGCCGTGGGCAGGTTCGGACGGCTCTCGCTCGGCGCGGACCTGCAACCGGCGATCGCCCTGGCAAGGCGCGGGTTCGCGGTCAACTTCGACTTCAACCAGCTCGAGCAGTCCGGTCTCTCGACGTTGCAGGCGTATCCGGCGAGCCGATCGCTCCTGCTCACGCCGTCCGGTGATCCGCTGCCGGTCGGGACGTGGCTGCGCGACCCGGACCTGGCACGGACGTACGAGACGATCGCGCGGCGAGGCCCGTCCTCGTTCTACGACGGACCGATCGGGCGAGCGATCGTCCAGGCTGACGATCACCCCGTGCTGACACCGGGGCAGACGATCGTCACCAACCCGGGCATCATGGCCATGAAGGATCTGCAGTCCTACCGCACCCGGGTCCTCGCGCCCACGCGGGTGAACTACCGGGGGCTGAGCATCTACGGCATGGCGCCGCCGTCCAGCGGTGGCTCGACCGAAGGCGAGATCCTCAACATCCTGAACGGATATTCGCTCGGCTCCGAGCCTCGCGTCCAGGCCCTGTTCCAATATCTGGAAGCGTCGCGGCTCGCCTATGCCGATCGCGATGCTTACGTCGGTGACCCCGACTACGTCCACGTGCCGCTCTCCGGTCTCCTCGATCCGGCGTTCGCGGCGACGCGGCGTTGCCTGATCGGCACCACGGCGCTCACCTCGCCCGTCGCGGCCGGGTCGCCGTTCGCACCATTCCCGGGTTGCAGTGGCACCACGGCGGCGACTCAGTCATCGTCGGCGTCGCCCGAGGCCCACCACACGAACAACATCGTCACCGAGGACAAGTGGGGTGACATCGTCGCCTACACGAACACCATCAACTTCTTCGGTGGCAGCGGCCAGGTCGTACCGGGCTACGGCTTCCTGCTCAACGACGAGTTGACCGACTTCGATTTCGCCCCGCCCTCGCCCGGCGCGTATGACCCGAACCTGCCGGCGCCGGGCAAGGAGCCGCGGTCGAGCATGGGCCCGGTCATCGCGCTCCGGAACGGTCGTCCCCAGTTCGCGATCGGCGCCGCCGGTGGCTCGACGATCATCACCACCGTGGTCCAGATCCTCATGAATCACGTCGACTTCGGCATGAGCCTGCCCGCAGCGCTCGCCGCCCCGCGTGTGAGCCAGACGAACTCAACCACCTCGCTCGCCGAGCCAGATTTCTATAACAGCGCGCTCGCCCAGCAGTTGACGAGCCAATACGGCGAGAAGTTCTCGCTCGCCACCGGGCCGATCCTCCCGCTCGACAACTATCCAGGGGATGCCACGGCACTGCAGATGCTCGGACAGGGCCGAGCCGAAGCCGTCGCGGAGCCCGTCCGCCTTGGCGGCGGAAGCGCGCTGGTCGTGCAGCCAGATCGCCGGTAGCTCAGGGCATTCCGAGCCGGGTCTGGAAGACGCGGCGATCGACGTGGTGGGTCCAGAGGACCTCGGCGACGTCCTCGGGCTCGTTGTCGGCTCCGGGGGCGATACGGCCGGCTACGGCGGTGTGGGCGACGTGAATGCCGTGCTCGCGCAACGCGTCGTGAAGCATCCGGGCGTAGGCGACCTCGCCCGCGAAGGAAATGCCGACGCCGGCACGAGCCGGGTTGGGATTGACGGCGGCGGCTCCCGTGGTGAAGAGAATCGTCCCGCGCCCGGCTTCGCGCATCGGCCCGATCACGGCCTGAGTCGCGGCCACGGCGCCGAGGACGCTGAACGCGAGCGGACCGCGGACGTCCTCAACCGTCGTCTCCAGCACCGGCTTCATGAACTCGGGCGCCGGTAGCGGGGAATACTCCAGAACCTCGACAGGGCCGAGCTCGGCGGCGAGCTGATGGATTGCGTTCGCCAGCGCATCGCTGTCACGAGTGTCGGCCGCCGCGCCAGCCGTGGGGATCCCCTCGAGCCGGAGCTGCGCGCTCAGTTCGACCAGCCGCGACTCGGTGCGGGAGATCAGGCCCACGGCAAACCCCTCGCGGCCAAACCTCTTGGCCACGGCTAGGCCAAGGTTGGGCCCGGCACCGACGATCACAAGCGACATGAACCTTGGCCGCTACTCGGGATCGTCGCCCGATTGATTAAGCCCGGTCAGATACCGGTTCTCGTTCACGCCCGCTGCCTGCCGAAGTGCATGCGCTGCGGCCAGGAAGCGGCCGCGATCATGCGCCGAGTCCATGTCCAGCTCATCAGCCATCCGTTCGAGCAGATCGGCGAAGGAGTGCTCCGCCTTGGCCATCTCCCAGTGGTCGGTTGCCGATCTGACGGCCGAGATGATCCGCTCTTGCTCGTCGCGGATCTCAGAGCGTAGGTGTTCGTCACCCATGGCCACATTCTCCAGCATGCGACGGTCGCGCTCACCACTCGTGCTCCTCCGCCCCTCAGCGACCGCATCGCACCGGAAAGCAGCCACCCGCCGCCTCGGTAGCCTGATCTGGCAGTGGCCACACCCTGGGATGCTCGTACGTATGACCAGTCGAGCCAGCCGCAGCAGGCGTGGGCTTCAGACGTGCTGGCCCGGCTTGGGGGCATCCCGGACGACGCCACCCTGATTGACGTCGGTTGCGGCACCGGCCGCGTGACCGAGGTGCTGCTGGCGCTGGTGCCCCAGGGCCGCGTGCTCGCGGTGGACGCGTCCGCGGACATGGTCGAATTCGCGCGAGCGCGACTCGGCGATCGCGCCGAGGTCTGGTGTCAGGACGTCCTCGATCTCGACCTGGACACGCCGGTCGATGTCGTCGTCTCGACGGCCACCCTGCACTGGGTCACCGACCATGATCGCCTTTGGGCGCGATTGGCGCAGGCGCTTGCACCCGGCGGTGTCCTTGAGATCCAGTGCGGGGGTGAGGGCAACATCGCGGGCGTGCGCAAGGTCATCGACGAGGTCGCACGCGATCGCGCGCCGCAGCTCGTCGGCTTCTCGCCGTGGGTTTTCGCTTCGCCCCAGGCAACCGAGCGCCGGTTGGAGCGAGCCGGATTCACGGCGATCCGGTGCTGGCTCCAGGAACGCCCGACCTATCCGGAGGACGTGGCCGAGTTCGTGCCCACCTCGATCCTCACGGCGCACCTGGCACGGCTCCCCGAGGAGCAGCGCGGACCGTTTGCGGCCGCCGTGGTCGCCGGGGTGAGACTTCCGCTCGATTACGTGCGCCTCAACGTGTCCGCCGTGCGGGCATCCGCCTAGCGGCAAGCCCCGGTCGCGAGGCGACTCTGGCGTCAGGCGGCCAGAACCGTGCGCAGTTCGGCCGGGACCTCGGCCATTGAAGGCGCCGGTTCGGCGGTCTGGGGCGCGGGGAGATGTGCGTCCGCGAGCGGGCGCTGGCTCGACGGTCGGCACGGACGGCCGTTGGCCAGGATGACGCCGTCGCTGCAATGGGCTTCGACGACCCCGTCGCCGAATTGTTCTTGATACAGCCGCGCGTACAGGCCGCCCCGGGCAAGAAGCTCGTCGTGGTTGCCGCGTTCGACGATCGTGCCGTTGTCGATGGCGAAGATGACGTCGGCGTTGCGGATCGTCGAGAGCCGGTGTGCGATGGCGATCGTGGTCCGTCGTTGTATGAGCGATTCGAGCGCCTGCTGGACGACGCGCTCGCTCTCCGTGTCGAGCGCCGAGGTGGCCTCGTCGAGGACGAGGATCGGCGGGTCCTCGAGGATGACGCGCGCGATCGCCAGCCGCTGGCGTTCCCCGCCCGAGAACCGGTAACCGCGTTCGCCGACGATGGTGTCGTAGCCATGCTCGAGCGCGAGGATGCGGTCGTGAATGAACGCCGCCTTGGCGGCGGCGACTATCTCCTCGTCGGTGGCGGCCGGCCGCCCGTAGCTGATGTTCTCGCGCACGGTGGCACCGAACAGGTAGCTCTCCTGGGTCACGACCCCGACCGCGCGCGCGATCGTCGCGGCGGTGAGGTCGCGCACGTCGTGACCGTCGAGCTTGACCGCTCCCCTCTCGACGTCGTAGAGCCGCGGGATCAGGTACGAGATCGTTGTCTTGCCCGCTCCGGAAGGGCCGACGAGCGCAGCGAGCTGCCCGGGGGATACGAGCATCGATACGTCGCTAAGGGCCTCGCGCGGCGCGGGCGCCCCACCGTCTTCGCCGCCGCCGTATCGAAACCACACGTCCTCGAGCCAGACCTCGCCGCGAATCTCGCCCGCGGTCAGATCGAGCGCCTCCGGTCGATCCGTGATCCGTGGACGAAGGTCGATCAGCTCAAAGATCCGCCCAAACAGCGCCAGCGAGGACTGGACGTCGACCGACACCTGCAGTAACTGGTTGATGGGGATCAGCAGCCGGCTCTGCAGGGTCGTGAACGCCACCAACGTCCCGGCTGAGAGATCGCCGTGTGTGCCCTGCAGCCCGGCGACCAGATAGACGAGCGCCGGACTGATCCCGAAGAACGCCTGGGTCACGGCAAAGAACGATCGCCCGGTTATCGCCTGGCGGATCTGTAGCTCGGCCTGGTTGGCGTTCTCGGCGCGGTAGCGGTCGACCTCGTGCTCCTGACGGCCAAATACCTTGGCCAGCAGGATGCCGGACACCGAGAGGGTCTCCTGCGTGATCGAGCCCATCGCCGCCAGCGACGCCTGGGCGTCACGACGAGCCGCTCGCCGGGCGCGTCCAACCCGCCGGCTGAACAACACGAACACGGGGGTCGCGGCCAGTGAGATCGCCGTCAGCAGCGGCGAGAGCACCAACATCGCCACCACCGAGGACACCAGCGTGACGACGTTGCTCACGACCGACGACGCGGTTGAGGTGATCGTCGTCTGCACGCCACCGACATCGTTGGCCAGCCGTGACTGAACCTCGCCGCTTCGAGTTGCCGTGTAGAAGGCGAGCGAGAGGCGCTCCAGGTGCTCGAACAGGCGGTTACGAAGCTCCTCGAGAACCCGGTTGCCGACGACCTCGGTCAGATACGTCTGGGCGACGTTCAGGACGCCGTTGACGATCGGGATCGCGATCAGCGCCCCCATCAGCGGATACAGCACTCCGAGATCCGGGCCGCCTCGAACGAACAGCGCGTGGTCGAACACCCGGCGGACCAGCAGCGCGCTGATCACGCTCAACGCCGACGTGATCAAGATCATGGCGACGATCACCGAAAGCGTGCCGCGGTGGGGCCGGAACAAGCGGACGATCCGCCAGCCAAGCCTGGGCGGACCGGCCTCGGAAGCCGATGTAGTCATCCCGCGAGCCTAACCGGCGGGACGACCGTGAGCGCGAGGCCGAGCGAGCGCTGGACTTGGCGTAACGTGCGTCCGATGCTGACCTTTTCGGGCATGACGCTGGATCGCGCCATGGCGGCGCGGCTGGATCCCGCATGGGTCGCCGCGCGCCTCGAGGATCCCGCAAGCCGAGCGCTCCTCGCGAGCGCCGATGGGGTGCTGGTCAGCGCCGGCGAACCCATCTCGTTGCTGCGCGTGCCGGTGCCGGTAAACCCAAGCCGCCCGGCGGAGGAGGCTTGGCCGGTGATGCTCGGCCTCGAGGAGGACGTTGCGCTGTTTGCCCTGGACCTCGACGTACAAACGCCAGAGGAGCGACAACGCCTGAGCGGGCGCGGCCGGATCGCGTCGTTACGCGAGGCCGGCAGCGTGCTGGCGCCGGCCGAGGCGGGGCTCGCCGCCTACCTTGTCGCCCTGCTCAATTGGCACCGGCGCCACCGCTTCTGCCCGGCATGCGCGGCGGCGTTGCTGGTCGCCGATGGTGGATTCTCGCGCGCCTGCCCGGCCTGCGGCGCGCAGCACTTTCCGCGCACCGACCCGGCCGTGATCGTGCTCGTCGAGCACGATGGTCGCGCGCTCTTGGGGCGCCAGGCGGGCTGGCCGACGGGGCAGTACTCGGTGCTGGCGGGATTTGTCGCACCGGGCGAGTCGCTCGAGGAGGCAGTCATCCGCGAGGTCAAGGAAGAGTCTGGAATAACCGTCCACGATCCGCGTTTCGTCGGCTCGCAACCGTGGCCGTTTCCCCTATCGGTCATGCTCGGTTTCGAGGCCCGCTCCGACGGCGGTGAGCCCGTTCCACGCGATGGCGAGTTAGAAGACGTTCGGTGGTTCAGCCGCGAGGAAATTGGCGCCGCGCTCTTGGGCCGGAGCACCGAGCTGGTGATGACACCGGGGATTTCGATCTCGTATTTCCTGATCGAGCGGTGGTTCGCTCGGGGTGCGGCCTAGCGCCGAGCGGCTCCTGGTCAATGATCGTGATGCGGGTCATCGTGGGGGTGCTGGCGGTCGTCGGCCTCGCCATGGTGCTGGCGTCGATGCTGAACACCGTCGTCGTGCCGCGGGCGGTGCCGACGCGGCTCGCGCGCGTCGCCTTCCTCGCGGTTCATTGGCTCCTGCGGCTCCGGCTACGGCTGACCGGGCGCTCCGATTACGCCACCAGAGATCGCATCTTCGCCGTCCAGGCGCCCTTGGGCGTCTTCGCTCAGCTCACGACCTGGGGCGTCTTGATCTGGCTGCTGTTCGCCGCTCTGTTCTGGTCTCTGGTCGCCTCGGCGATCACCGGCCGGGCCGTGTCGCGCGCGCTGGAGCTCTCGGGATCCTCGATGCTGACGCTGGGGTTCGATGCTCCGGCCGGGCTGACGCGACAGCTGACCGCGTTCGCCGCGGCAGCGGTAGGGCTCTCGCTGCTGGCGCTGGTGATCGCCTATCTGCCGACGTTGTACAGCGCGTTCTCGCGGCGCGAGGAGCTGATAACCAAGCTCACGGTTCGAACCGGCAGCCCGCCGACCGGTCCGGCGCTGCTCTCCAGCACGTGGGAACTCGGCCGGTTCGACGAGCTCGAGGAGGTATGGGATCCCTGGGAAGACTGGTTTATCGAGGTCGGCGAAAGCCACACCAGCTTCCCTCAACTCCCTTTCTTTCGATCTCCGCGCCCGAACAACCACTGGGTGCTCGCCTCTGAAACCGTGCTTGACGGCGCCGCCCTCCTGATTACAGCCTGCGACGGCCCGCGAAATTCCCGCAGCGAGCTCTGCCTAAACGCCGGTATTCACGCCCTGATCTCGATCGCCGACTTCCTCGGCATTCCCCACCGGCCGCCCGAGCCCGGCGCCGAGATCAGCCTTCCAGAGGAAAGCTTCAACCAGGCCTTCAGCCATCTTCAGAGCATCGGCGTGCCAATGTCCGATGACCGCAAGTCAGCATGGGCTGCTTTTCGGGCGGTGCGCGCTCGATACGAGCCACTGCTCGCGGTCATCGGGCGCATGACCGACGCGCCACGGAGCGACTGGAGCTCCTGGTCGGAGGACACCCCGCGCCACAGCCCCCCGCTGCTGAGATCACGGGCCAGGGCGACGACGCGATCAGACAGCGCCGAGCAGTGACCGCGCCTCTGCGAGACCGACGACGAGATCGTGAAGGTCGCCGCCCACCTCGAGTCGATCGGACTGATCGACCCCGCCGACCTTGACCGGCTCGAAGCCGGCCGTTCGGATCAACCGCTCGACCTCGGCGCCGGCACGGTCGTCGTTGGTCGCGTAGAACAGGGCTGCGAGCTCCGGCGACCGGTTGCTCGACGATGCGAAGAGACCGCCGGACATGCTTCCAAATGCCATGGCCAGGCGCGCTCCCGCCGGCAACCATCCGGCTACAACCGCGCCGGAGGATTGTCCCTTCGGCAGCAGACGGACGACGTTGCCTTGTGCGTCGAGGCCGACCGGGTTGCTCGGAACGACCACGACCTTGTCGGCCAGCGGTTCGGCGATCTCGTCGATTACGCTCTTCAGCACCGAGAACCGCAGCGCGAGGACGGCGGCATCGGCGCCCTGCAACGCGTCGCGGTTATCGGTGGCGAGCACCGCAGCGGGACCGATCTGCTCGGCCAGCGTTCGTGCCGACGCAATGTCGGCGCTCGAGAGCCGCAGGGTCTCGCCGCCTGAAGCGAGGACGCGGGCGATGACCGATCCGAGCCCTCCAGTGCCGATGATCGCGGTGCTCATGACCCGAACCCGTCTCTCAAGTCGCCTGCTCGGATGGCCAATGAGCGGGCGTCCAGTCTCCCGCGTGGTCCGTCGTCTGCCCCACTTCGATGATATGGCCGTCGGGATCGCGCATGTAGCAACGGATCTCGTACTGGTGCTGTTTCGGCGGCGTCAGGAATTCAGCGCCACGGGCGCTCCAGGCGGCGTACACGGCTGCGATGTCCTTGACCCGGATATTGAGGAAGCTTGAGACCCGGTCGGGATCGCGCGGCGCTTCCAGGGTGACCGTCGGCTTGTCGTCGGTGGGGCCTCCGCCGACGTTGATGATGATCCAGGTGTTCGATAGTGCGACATAGGTCAGCCCTCCGGGGCCAGAGAAGGCGAGCCTGCCGCCGAGTACTTCGGTGTAGAAGCGCTTAGACCGCTCGACATCGTCCGAGACGATGAAGTGGGCCAGCACGATGTCCTCTGGGGGCGGCGGGAGCTCGGCCATTTGGCACCTCGAGTGGTTGGGTCTCACACCCCGCGCACCACGGGATGTGAAGCCGATGTTTTGTTTGAACGCGGATTCCGTCTGCGTCGACGGCCGCTATAGGACCCGACTGCTGATCCGGACGGTCTTGCCTTCGGTAAATCTATCTGTCGACCGACCTGGGCCCGTGCCGACGAGCCCCGGTGGATCTCGCAATCATGGGTGGGCCGGCGCCGCACGCCGGCGCACCCGAAGGGAGTGTTCACATGCCGTTGGTCGAGATCGATTTGCTCGAGGGGCGCTCCGGAGCCGAACTCGATGCGATCTCAGATGCCGTCCACGAGGCGATGGTCGCGGAACTCGACGTTCCACAGCGCGATCGGTTTCAGATCATCACCGAACGTCCACCGGGGTATCTGCGCTTCGATCCAAACTATCTCGACATCGACCGTGACGAGCGGTTTCTGCTGATCCGGGTCACGCTCGCGGCCGGCCGGAGCACCGAGGCCAAGCAAGCGTTCTATCACCGCCTTGCCGAGCTGCTGGTGGCGCGCATCGGGATGCGCGCCGAGAACCTCGCGGTGGTCATGCTGGAGAACGAACGCGAGGACTGGTCCTTCGGCCGCGGACGCGCGAGCTACCTCGAGCTCCCGCGCGAGGCCTGGCGATGAGATCTGAAGATCCGCACTGCCGCTAGGCCGGATGCTCGGCGGTGCGGGCGGGCGCGCCTTCGGGCGTCGCGCCACCGGAAATTCACGCCGACGGTGATCCGATCTCCTGCGCCGCGCGAACTGGGGGGTGACAGCGGAATCGAGGGCAGCCCGCGCAGGGGCGGATTCCGAATGTGGGGGAGCGGGAGTCCCCGGTGGAGACCTGCCGTCGGCCGCTCGATCAACCCACAACAAACGGAGGCAAACCATGAGTGAGACCACTCGGCGTGGATTCGTCAAGAACTCGGCCGGCGCAGCGGCGGGGATGACGGTCCTCGGCGCCCTGGTCGCCCAGAGTGCCGAAGCCAAGAGCGCAAAGCACGCGAAGCCGATCGTGGCGTACATCCACGATGCCCGCACCGGTGAGATCTCTCTGAACACCGGCGAGCGCACCGTGAAGTTCCGTGATCGGAAGATCGCGGCTCAGCTCGCCCACGCGGCTCGCTGACCTGGCAACCCCCCTTCTCACAACCCGACTTGGAGGAAACCAAGTGTCATCTCACCGTGAAGCGCCGGCGATCAGCAAGGATCCCGTCGCCGACAACACCGACACGTATTTCTTTGTCAGTCCGGACGATCCCAGCACCGTCACGATGATCGCCAACTACATCCCGTTGGAGGCACCGTTCGGCGGCCCGAACTTCTTCGAGTTCGGGGAGGATGTCCGGTATCGCATCAACATCGACAACGATGGCGATGGCGACTCGGACATCATCTATGAGTTCGCGTTCACCACCGTTGTGGCGAACCCCAACACGTTCCTCTACAACACGGGCGAGATCGATTCGATCAACAGCCCGAACTGGAATCGCAAGCAGTTCTACTCGGTGACCCGAATCGAGCACGGCAATCACGAGGTGCTGGCGGAGAACCTGCCGTGCCCGCCGTGCAACGTCGGCGTTCTCTCGACCCCGAACTACGCGACCCTGGCCGCGCAGGCCATTAACACTCTGCCGGGTGGCCGCACCGTCTTCGCTGGTCAACGGCTCGAAGGCTTCTACGTCGACATCGGTTCGATCTTCGATCTGGCCAACCTGCGCCCGTTCGAGAATCTCCACATCGGCTCGCTGCAGGCCGCGGCCGGCGTTGATGGCACGCAGAACTTCAGTGTCCACTCGATCGCGCTGAAGGTGCCGAAGTCGGATCTGACTCGCAACCACCAGACCCCGACCAACGTGATGGATCCGAAGTCAGTCGTCGGGGTGTGGGCGTCCGCCAGACGGCAGGCCACGACCGTCCGCTTCGAGGACAGCGGGACGATCGAGGAAGCCGGTGAGTGGGTGCAGGTATCGAGGCTCGCGATGCCGCTGTTCAACGAGGTGCTGGTCGGGATGGGCTTCAAGGACCGCTGGAATGCGCTCCCGCCCTCGAGGGACTCGGAGTTCGCCGAGGGGGTCGCGCACCCTGAACTGGCGTCGCTGTTGCCGGTTCTCTACCCGGGTGTGTTCCCGAACCTCGCGAAGTACTCCAAGCCGCGTGCGGACATCGTGGCGATCTTCCTGTCGGGACTTCCCGCCGGGGTCGTCCCCAACTTCCAGAACTTCACTGGAAGCACGCAGGCGGATCTGATGCGCCTGAACATGGCCATCCCGCCGTCGAGCAATCCGAGCGCGCTCGGGATCCTCGGTGGTGACCTGGCCGGGTTCCCGAACGGCCGGCGCGTGTTCGACGACATCGTCACGGTTGAGCTTCGGGCGCTCGCGGGCGCGACGATCCCGCTGGTCGACAGCAGCTACACCCCCGACGGAGCCGCGGCGCTGGTCACCGACGGGCTCGAGCAGACGAGTACGTCGTTCCTGTCGCAGTTCCCGTACCTCGGAACGCCGGTGGGCGGCTACCAGGCCGCGCCGCTCGGTCTGGTCGCGTAACCATGGCGGGTGGGGTGACATCGACGGGCGCCGAGGGCACTTCCGTGGCCGAGGGCCCGCAACACACCCACGGGCACGCGGCCACCGCGCACGGGGGAGGGCACCACGGTGCCCTCCGCCCGTCCGCGGGATGCGGCAGCCTGGCGATCGACGTCGGCGGTGGCTACGGAGCGCTGGTGATCTACCCGTCGGCGCGCTACCGCGACCTGGAGATCGAGATCAGTCGCATCGGTGGCGGCGGGCAGCGCGTCCATACCGGTGTGCACGAGCGCACAACTCGGCGCGGGTCGCTGCTCACGGCCGTGTTCGGCAGCCTCCCGGCCGGCGAGTACATGGTTTGGGCGAGCGAGACCACCGCAGGGCCGATCGTGGCGGTGCCCGACGGCGGCGTTGCCGAGGTCCGATTGAGCTAGCAACTGGGTTGCGAAGGCGAGAGCCGGCCGATAGTTTGGCTGCTGGGTCGGCTACGCAGATCGCGCAAGGGGAAGCGTCGGCCGTGCCCTGCCCGAGGTAGGGCACGTTCCGTTCATCCAATGGATAGAGGTGATTCCCTCATGGCTGCTTCCGATCCGACCATCGTTCTCGTCCACGGCGCCTTCGCCGACGCCTCGGGGTTCCGCGGTCTGTATGACGAGCTGCTCGGCGAAGGCGTGACGATGGTCGCTCCGCCGAACCCGCTGCGCGGACTGACCGGCGGCGACGGCGCGTACCTCAAGGGCGTGATCGGCGAAATCGACGGACCCGTTCTGCTGGTCGGTCACTCCTACGGCGGCTCGGTCATCACCGCCGCCGGCACGGCTGACAACGTGGTCGGCCTCGTCTACATCTCAGGCTTCGCTCCGGACGAGGGCGAGAACCTGACCGATCTGCAGTCCAAGTTCCCTCCGCCGGGGATCATTCCCTACATCGTGCAGCACGATCTGCCTGGCGGTGGAAACGAGTTCACGCTTTCGCTCGATGGCTTCCACGAGTCGTTCTGCGCAGACATTCCGGCTGATGACGCCGCGTTCTACGCGATCTCCCAGCGCCCGCTCGCCGGTGTTGCGCTCACCGAGGCGGCACCCACTCCCGCGTGGCGCACCCGCCCGGTCTGGGCGATCCTGCCGACCGCCGACCGCTGCATCGATCCCGGCGTTCACCACTTCAGCTACGAGCGCATGGGTGCGCAGATCACCGAGGTCGAGGGTGCCTCGCACGTGGTCATGATCTCGCACCCCAAGAAGGTCGCGGAGGTGGTCATGACCGCGGTTCGCGCCTGCGCCGCGCAGCCGGCCTGAACCAGTCCGACCGGCCTTGATTGGGCCGTGACCCGGATCCGGCCGGTGACGCTCGAGGACGCCGAGGCGCTCGTGAGTCTGCTGCTCGCGAACCGTGAGTTCCTGGCCCCGTGGCGGCCCAGCCGAGATGCCGAGCATTTCACGCTCGCCGGGCAACGCGCGGAGGTGGAGAAGCTGCTCGACGAGACGCGGCGCGGACTCACGGTGGCGCACGTCGTCCTCGACGAGGACCGAATCATCGGCCGCGTGACGCTGAGCAACATCGTTCGCGGTCCGTTCCAGTCCTGCAACCTGGGCTACTGGATCAGCCGGGCCGACAACGGCCGCGGCCACGCCAGCGCGGCGGTAGCGGCCGTGACCGAACTGGCGTTCTCCGAGCTGGCCCTGCACCGGATCGAGGCCGGCACGCTGGCGCACAACATTGCCTCACAGCGAGTCCTCGAGCGCAATGCATTCGAGCGGTTCGGCCTCGCGAGCCGCTACCTGCAAATCGCGGGGCACTGGCAGGATCACGTCCTCTTCCAGAGGATCGCGCCGGGCGGCTGAGAGGTTCCGGACCTCTGGCGCCCGGGGCGCGAACGGCCCTACTCGAACGCCTCGCCTCTCAGCGCCAGCCCGAACGGACTGCCCTCAGAGTCCCGGCAGATGGCCCACTTCGAGCCGGGGTGGATGATGCTGCCGCCCAATTCGGTGACCCGCTCGAGCGCGACCTCCATCTCATCAACCTCGAAGTAGGGAAGCGAGACCGTGTCGCCCGGTCCGCGTCCGCGCTCATGCACGCCGATCTGGGGACTGGAGACGTGAGTCTGCCAACCGCTGCCCTGCTCCTCGGTGCGCTCAGCGAGCGAGACGCCGAGCAGGCTCGACCAGAACTGCCGCGCCCGGACGGGATCATCGGCAGGGAACTCGATCAGCGAAGGACGTATATCCATTCCAATCGTGGACGATACGTGAGTTCGCCTCCAGGCCGAGCGAGAAGATCCGTCGCTGCCCCGGGTGCGGAAGCGCCCGCACCTAGGGAAGCGTCAGGACGCGTGTGGGCTCGTCGAGGCTCACCAGGTAGCCGTTGCCGAGCTGCCCGTAGAGGCCGCTGCCCCACGCCCAGATCCGGCCTTGCCGGTCGAGGGCGTAAGCCATGGCGCCGCCTCCCCCCACCTGCACGACGGGTGAGCGCGTCAGCACTCGCGTCGGCACCGAGCGGTTTGCCGGTTCGCCGTCACCAAGCTCGCCGTCGATGCCCCTGCCCCAGGCCCAGACGCTGCCGTCGCTCAGCAGGGCATATGCGGTGGCGGAGCCCGCGGCTATCGCGACCACATGGGCCAGCCCGCGGACTCGCGTCGGCCGGTCGACGAACTGGCGCCGGGTGTGAGTTCCCAGCGCCCCGAAGCCGTCATCGCCCCACGCCCACACGCTGCCGTCGCGCCGGAGGGCGTAGACGGTGTCGGCACCGGCCGCGATCGCCGTCACGCCGCCAAGGCCCTGGACCTGCACCGGCATGCTCGACGGCTGACACCGTCCTGCGGCGGATCCTGGTGCCCCGCAGGGCTCAGCACCGAGCTGTCCCAGGCTCGGGTCGCCCCAAGCCCACACGGTCCCGTCTCTGCGTAGCGCGTATCCGTTCCCCTCGCCCGCGGCGATGCCCATGACCCCTGACAGGTGCCGGACTGGACCCGGGGTGGCGCGGGGGAGGGGACCAGCTGACCCGAGCTGTCCCAAGGCATCATCGCCCCAGGCCCAGACCACACCGCCCGATTGCAACGCATAGGCGGTGTTGGCGCCGGCCGCGATCGCGACGATGCGGCTCAGGCCTGCAATCGCGACGGGAGTGGTGCTGAGGTCCCACGCGCCACCGTCCCCGATCTGGCCCTCAAGGTCATCACCCCAGGCCCAGACGTGCCCGTTGGTGAGCAACGCGTACCCGGCGAAACCACCGCTGGCGATGGAGGCGACCGACGGCGTCGACCGAGAGCCGGCGCGTACGGCCGGAGCGCGGGCCGGGCGGAGCACCGAGTACCCGCCGGTCCGCCGGGACGACCCTCCGCAACCGGCAGCCAGTGCCCCGAGCGCGACACACACGAGAACCAGAAGCGACCGTCGGGTGGCCGCCAGCGTGGCCCGGCGCAGGATCGGACACCGATCCATTTCGCCACGGTACACCCAGACCCAATCCGATCCGGTTTATCGGACCGACGACTTCCTTTGAGCCGCGGCGGCGCTGGTCAGCGACGGCGCGTGAGCTTGCGGACCAGCAGTTCAACGGAGCGTTCGAGTTCGCCCACGCTGGCGTGCTCCACCGACCCAATGCCGAGCTCTCGGTTAATCCAGGCGTTGATCTCGCGGTGGGTGGTGCCGTCCCGACGGGTGAGCTCGGCGACAAGCCGGTGGCGCTCGTTTCGCAGCCTCGCACGCTGTTCGAACGCCGGCGTGCCGTGTGGCCGGAGCTCGTGGTCCGGGTCGGCGGCGAGGTCGGGTGCTCCGGCTGCGAGTGGCTGCGATGCCGGCGGCGCGGGCGGCCCGAAGAGCGTCATCTGGGGGGCCACGTCCGCGATGAGTGGCTCGAACCCGGGCGTCTCACCGCGCTCCGTCTGCAATACGTCGGGCCGGTCGAACTCGCCCGCGGACTCGTCATCGGGCCGTCGGAGCGCGTGGCGCAGCTCCTCCCGCACGGCAGCCGCGTGATCGCGGAGGACAGGGTCCGCGGGGATGTAGAGCCAGCTCGGTTCCACCGGCCGTCTCGGGATGGTTCGCACGAAGCGGCCGACGATCTGGCGGAAGACGAGCGGGGTCTTGGCTGCCGTCGCGTACACGCCGACCCGCAGCCGGGGGATGTCGACTCCCTCGGAAACCATGTTCACGGCCACGATCCACGGGTCGCGTGCGTTTGTGAACGCGGCCAGCTTCTCCGCGGCCCTGGCCTCGTTGTGCAGAACGACCAATGCGCTGCGCCCCGTCTCCTGTCGCAGCAGTGCGGCGATCCTGCGTGCGTGTGACGAGTCCGCGGCGATCACCAGCCCGCCGGCGTCCGGGTGGCCGTCTCGGCGCAGCGTCTGGAGCTTGGCGTCGGCCTCGCGCAGGATCCGCGGCAGCCCGTCGGGGAGCTCGGTCGAGATAGCCGTGCGGTAGCGGCGGCTGGCCTCACGCCCGCTCAAGACGGTCTCGAAGCTCGACTCGATCACGTCGTCGCCACTTCGCCAGGACAAGGTCCCGTCGTAGACGACGAAGTTGACGGGCCGGCAGATGCGATCCCGCACGGCATCGGCGTAGCTGTAGGACATGTCCGGTTCGGCGAGACCGGCGGAGTCGTAGCGCACGCCGGGGATCGGGGTCGCGTCGGAGCGGAATGGGGTCCCGGACAGCAAGAGCCAGCGTTCGCAACGGCCGACGGCCCTGGCGAACGCTTCCCCCCAAGCCAGCTCTTCGCCTAGGTGGTGCGCCTCATCGGCGACCACCAACGTCCGCGCTCGCGTGGCGCGCTCCCACCGGCTCGGTGCCTTGGCGATCCGGGCATAGGTCACGGCCACGCCATTGAAGCCGCGCGGCGGGCGGGGAGTGGGGGCATCCACCGCGAGCTCGACCCCCAACCGGCTCGCGGCCCGGGCCCACTGCCGAGTGAGTGGTCCCGTCGGACAGACAACCAGCACCGATTCGGTCTCGCCCGAGGCCAGCTGGCTCCGGGCGAGTTCCAACGCCGGACGGGTTTTGCCCGTCCCAGGCGCCGCCGAGAGCAAGAACGAACCCCGCTCCCACCGATCCATCGCCGCCAGTGCGCGTTGTTGCCAGACGCGCAGGGCCGGTGTGGTCTGGAGCGGGGGGGTGGACACGGGCCGGACATGGTGACCAGCCGCCCGGACAAAACAGGCAATCGCCGACAGCGACGGCCGAGTCGACAGATCCTTGGCGCGGCTGGCTTTTAGGCCACGCCGGTCAGGGCCTGGAGTCCAAGGCTGGTCGTCGCGACCGCGAGCCACACGAGTGCGCCGAGCGCGAGCGGCCGGGCTCCGGTCTGGCGGAGCTCGCGGAGGTTGCTCGAGAGGCCGACCGCGGCGAGCGCCAGGGTCGTGAGGGCGAGTCCGACGTGGGAGAAGACATCGCGCGCACCCGGCGTGAACGCGCCGAGGCTGTTAGCGGCCGAGGCGGCGAGAAAGAACACGAGGAACCAGGGCACGATCCGCCGCAGCGATGCGGTCCTCGGCGATGCCGTCTCGGTCGGCTCGCCGTTCCGGGTGGCTGCGCCGCGGCGGAACGTGCGGGTGGCGAGGAACAGGGTGATCGGGATGATCATCGTGGTGCGGGTGAGCTTCACGATCAGGGCATACGCGCCGGCGGAGTGGCTGTAGGCGAAGCCGGCGGCCACGACCGACGAGGTGTCGTTGATCGCGGTACCGCTCCACAGCCCGAATTGGTGGGGGCTCATACCGAGCAGATGTCCGAGCACCGGGAACAGGAACACCGCCACCAGGTTGAACGCGAAGATGGTGGAGACCGCATAACGGATCTCACGAGCCGGGGCATCGATCACGCCTGAGACCGACGCGATCGCGGACGCTCCGCAGATGCCGGTCCCGACGCCGATCAGCACGCGCAGCCGCTCGGGCACGCCCAGCCGACGTCCGAGCATCGCGGCGGTGATCAGAGCGGTCGCCAGCGATCCGAGCATCACCGGCAAGGAGGAGGCGCCGACGCTCGCGACCTCCGAGAGGCTGATCGTGGCTCCGAGCAGGACGATCGCCGCCTGCAGCGAGGAGCGGCTGATCGACCCCAACCCGCCGAGCGACCAGGCCGCCGGAGCTGCCGCGGCGATGGCCATGCCGAGTGCCAGCGCGATGATCGGGGCGCCGACTCGCGGCGCAAGCGTGCCCAGCGGCCACGCCACCGCCGCGACGGTCACGGCAGCGGCCAGTCCGACCGCGCGCGACGCCGCTGGCGAGGAGATCCCGAGCCGCCGACCGGACGGCGACTGAACCGAGCGAAAATCAGAAAAAACGGACACTCAAGGAGATGATCGTCCGGTGCGGTCCCGCAATCAAAGCGGATTATGCGTTGTCTGATCAGAATTGCTTATCAAGGGCGATATGCTGCAGTGCGTGGACGAGCGACGGCTGGAGGTGTTTCGCGCCGTCGGGCGCGAGCTGAGCTTCAGCCGCGCAGCACTCGCGCTTCATCTCTCGCAGTCGGCGGTCAGCCAGCAGATCGCGGCGCTCGAGGTCGAGCTGGGCGGCAGGCTGTTCGATCGCTCCCGCAAGCACGTCCGTCCGACGCCCGCGGGGGTCGCCCTGCTCAACCGGGTCGACGCGCTGCTCGGCGACTTCGCCGAAGCGCGCCGCGCTGTCGCCGCGGCCCGGGGCGCTGTCGAAGGGGAGCTCCTGGTTGCCGCCAGCCGCACGATCGGCACCTACATCCTGCCCCGCCTGCTCGCCACGCTCGGGCGCCGGCACCCCGCGCTGCGCCTCGGGATCACGATCGAGAACAGCGAACGCGTCGTACAGACGCTCCTGGCCGGGCATGCCGATGTCGGGTACATCGAGGACACGGTCGCCTATCCCGGGATCGTTCTCTTCCCGGTACTCGAAGACGAACTCGAGATCGTCGCGGCCGCCTCGCACCGGTTCGCGAGCATGGATGAGATCCCCGTTGACGATCTCGCGTCCGAGCCACTCATCATGCGCGAGATCGGCTCGGGCACCCGGCGGGTGGGCGAGGAGCATCTTCAGGCGGCCGGGCTGCGGCTCGACCAACTGCACATCGCCGCCGAGTTGACCGAAATCGAGGCGATCAAGGCCGCGGTCGAAGCAGGGCTGGGGGTCACGATCGTCTCGCGCGTGACTCTCGCCAAGGAACTCGCGCTCGGAACCCTCGTCTCCCGACCGCTCGCCGGAACGCCGATCCGGCGGAGCATGTTCGCCGTGAGCATCGCCGGCGGGGTGGAGCTTCCCGCGGCGCGAGAGCTAACCAGCCTGATCGCGACCGCCCATGGGTGAGGCGGCCGGCGGCGGCCCTGCGGCACGGATTCAGGCCCGGTCGAGACCTGACCCTCCGTGGTGCAAAACGCCCGAAAGTCCCCCGTCTCCGCGCGCTTCTGGGATATCAGCGCCTGGGAGACGCTTATGTCCCCAAGGTCGGCGGGAGCGGTGCGAATTCGGGCGTTTTGCACCCCCCGGCAGTGCTCGGGGCGGCGGCGCCGGCGCGCCGGGAGCTGTTCCCGAGCTATCGCGCTTTGCGAGTGGGGCGGGCTCGCGGTGGGCGCGGGTGACCGACCGACGCCGCGACGAGGGTCGCCGCCGCCGCGTGCGCTGGGCCGGCGATCGAGGGGTCGCGGTCCAGGTTCGCCGCGGTCGACCCGCCGTCGTACAGAAGCTGCAGCTGAACCGCGAGGAACGGTGGATCGGATGCGCCGGCCGCGGCCGCGAGCTCGGTGAAGAGCTCGCGGATCTCGCGGCGATAGGCGCGCGTCGCCTCGTCGATCCGCCCGTCGCGGGGCGCTTCGGAGGCCGCCGCTATGAACGCGCAGCCGTGGTAGCCGGGAGCGGGAAACAGCTCGGCCTGCGTATCGAACACGGCGAGGATGCGCGCCACCGGGTCGGCTGGGTCGACCGCGTCGACCGCGGCGCGCAGGCGCCCGACGGTGCGTGCGTGTCGCTCGTCCAGGTAGGCCCTGACGAGCTCCTCCTTGCTCCCGAACGTGCTGTAGAGGGACGCCTTGGCGACGCCGGCCCGCTCGATCACCCGGTCGATTCCGACCGACTGCACCCCCTCGGCGTAAAACAGCTCGCCCGCCGCCCCGAGCAGGCGCTCGCGCGGGGAGCGGCGGGCGGTGTCCGGAGCGGTGCTCGTGGTCGAGGGCACTTCAGGCTTCCTGAATCGTGATCTCGAACCGGTCGGGGTAGAAGGCGACGTGGTCGCGGATCGGCTCGACCGCGGCGTACGGCTCGTGGTAGAACCAGACCGCGTCCTCGCCCCGCTCCGGCAGTGCGTTGATCGACCGGTAGGACGCGTCGCCCTTATAAGGGCAGTACGTCGAGGTGTCGCTCTCCGCGAGCAGCGTCTGGTCGACGTCGCTGAGCGGGATGTAGCGAACCGGCGGATAGCTGGCTTCTTGCAGCACGAGGGTGGCCGTGCTGTCGGCGAGGGTCGCGTCGCCTGCGCGCACGATCACGCGGTCGGTGCTGGGCTTGACCGTGATCGGGTGGTCGGGGCCGGGGATCTTCATTTCATGGGTCATTGATGGGTCTCCTTTCGAGGTGTGCTCAGGAGCTATTCGGTGGCCAGGCAGTGGGTGGTTGCCGCGCCCGTCTCGCGGGTGCGGACGCGGCGGGCACCCCAAAGGATGCCGACTCCGGTGCTGGCGGCCAATCCGATGACGCCTAGCCCGAAGAGCAGGGCGGTGTGGGTCACGGTGGTATGGACGACGAGGACGCCGGCGCCGATCGCGGGTAGGCCCAGCGCCAGGTAACTGATCACATAGACGACGGCGATCACGCCGGCGCGTTCGTTCGGTCCGGCAAGCGGCACGATCATCCGCAGCCCGCCCTGGAATCCGCCGCCGAAGCCGGCTCCGGCGAGCGCGGTGCCGGTGAAGAACGCGACCGGCGAGCGCGCCGGGACCGCTGCGAGAACGAGCGTGACGCCGACGATGATGAGCCCGGTGCCCGCGAGGGCGAACGTCCGCGCCTCGGTCCGGTGGAAAGCGAGAACCGTGAGCGCGCCGCTGGCGGCGAGGACGAACAGCGCCGCACCACCGAGGATGGTGGAATTCGAGCCGTCGACAAGCGCGGCGAGCGACGGTCCGAGGGAGGCATAGAAGCCGGCCAGGGCCCAAACGGCGACGAGCGACGGTGCGGCGATGGCGAGCGCGCCGCGGACACGGCCGGGGACCGCGAGCGTCGGGCGCAGCGACCGCCTTGTTCCGGGAACCAGCGGGGAGGTCTCGGCAATCCTCCGGACGCCGGCTGCCTGGATCAGGAACAGACCGAGCAGCACGAGGTAGACGAGTTGCGTCGGAGCGGGGAGGAGCTGCACCAAGAGCGCGGAGACCAGCGCTCCGCTCGCGGTTCCACCCATCGCCCCGGCGGCGTTGGCCACCGGGCCGCGTCCCGGGTGCAGATCGACAAGTGCGGCGCCGATCGCCGCGACCGCGGCGCCCGTGGCGAGGCCCTGTAGGACCCGGGCCAGCAGCAGGACATCAAGCCCGCTCGCCGTCGCGAACAGGAGCATCACGCCGGCCTGCGCCACAAGCGCCACCGTCAGCACCGGCCGCCGGCCGATGTGGTCAGAGAGCGCGCCGAGCACGAGCAGCGAGACGAGCACGGCCACGGCGTAGACGCCGAAGACGACGGTGACCGCCACCGGGGAGAACCCCCAGCGAGCCTGGTACGTCGCGTAGAGCGGAGTCGGGGCGCTCGAGCTGGCCAGCAGGGTCACGAGGATCGAGGTGAGCAAACCGAAGGCCGCGCCGGACCTCAGGCTGGTGGCACCCGACAGCCGCGCACCCGCCCGGGCGAGCGGAGCGGTCCACGCGGCGGAGCTCACGGGGGAGGAGGTCGAGATCATCTCACGTCCTTTGTTCGCCATGGTACAGACAGGTCTGTCTGTCTTTCGCACCGTAGCAGACAGACCGGTCTGTTTGCAAGCCGACCCGCGATCGCGCCGCCCACCGATGAGTTTCCGGGGCGGGCGGAGTCCTTCCGGGCAGATCGTTGACCCGCTAGGCCAGGAGATCCCCCGATGCGCAAAGTGGTTGCCTACGAGCTGCTGTCGCTTGACGGCGTAGCCGAGCGGCCGGAGAAGTTCGTAACCGACTTCGACGAGGTGATGCAGGAGAACCTCGGCCGCGTCATCGCTGCCCAGGACGCCGTGCTCCTCGGGCGCCGCACCTACGACGAATGGGCCGGATTCTGGCCCGGCAGCGACATCCAACCGTTCGCGACCTTTATCAACGCCGTCCCGAAGTTTGTGGTGACCTCGACGCCACCCGAGCGGGAGTGGGCGGAGGCCTCTGTCGTCAATGGCAGCCTCGCGGACTTCGTCGTTGAGCTAAAGCAGCAGCCCGGGGGCGAGATCGGGATCCACGGGAGCATCTCCGTGGCGCAGTCGCTGCTCGAGGCGAGCCTGGTCGACGAGCTCCGACTTGTGATCGCACCCGCAGTGCACCTGCACGGGCGAAAGCTGTTCGAGAGGGCGGGTGCCACTCGGCTGTCAGTGACCCGGAGCGTCACCTCGCCAACTGGCTATCTGCTGGTCGACTATCAGGTTCACCGCTGACCGCGGAGGCCGCCCGCGGCCGCGTCTGACCTAGACTGGACGCGTGTCCTCCTACTGGAATGAGGAGTTCACCAAGCTCCTCCGCCAGGGATTCGGTGATCCTGGCGTCGAGATGGGGATGCGGGGAAGCCGCCGAACCTCGGTGACACTCCGGCCCGGTTGGTGCCTAACTAACAACTTCATGCCGTTTGTGAAAGCATGAGGTGCGAGGCGGTGCATCAGCTGCTGCGCCGCTTCCGGAGGGATGGCAGATACCTACGCTGACAAAGTGAAGCCGTCGACGGTGTCCGTGGTGATCGCGACGCACGGTCGACGCGACAAGTTGCGGGAAACACTCGGGCCGCTCCTGGCTGACCCGGCGGCCGATGAGATCGTGGTTGTCGATGACGGATCGACCGACGGTTCGTTGGAGGTACTCGAGGATCTCGCCGCTACCCACCCCCAGCTCCGGCCGGTGTCCACCCGGCACCGAGGCAGAGCCGCGGCGCGGCAGCTCGGACTCGAGCGCGCCACGGGTGAGGTCGTGTTGCTGCTCGACGATGACGTCGTCGCGACTCCCGGGCTCGTCGACGGCCACGCACGCGCACACGCCGGGGACGACGGATTAGTGGTTGTGGGCTACATGCCCATCCGCCTCCCGGCCTGTCGTCGGCCCGGGGATGCGTCGACATACCTGTACGCGGGAAATTACGAGGGCTCGTGCCTGGCGTGTGAGCGCGATCCGTCGCTCGTGCTGACCGGGCTCTGGGGCGGCAACGTCTCCATCTGCCGCGCGGACGCGCTGCGGGTGGGCATGGACTCGTCCTTCACCTATCACGAGGATCGCGACTTCGGCCTGCGCTGCATGAAGGCCGGTCTGCACGGACGGTTCGACCGCTCGCTGCACGCCGAGCACGTCCATGCCCGTAGCGTCGCGACGCTCCGGCGGGACGCCCGGGGTCAGGGGGCCGGCCGGGTCAAGATCCACCTGGTCCATGCCGATGTGCTGCCGCCGTTCGACGGGCTGAGATTCGTTCACGATCTTCCTGCACCGCTGCGGCGCATCGTGATCGCATGTCGGCGGCCACGGTTGGGAACCTTCTGCGCCGGCGTCCTCGCCGCAAGCGCTGGGCTTGCGGGCAGGCTGCGTCTCTGGCAGGCCGAGACGAACCTGGTCAAGTTATTGCGGCGGGTGGAGCTTCAGCGCGGCGCCTTGGACGCGCTGGAGCACTCCTGAGCCCCAATTCCGCCGCGCGGGCGAACGTTCCCAGGGGCCCTTGGTGCCCAGTCCCTCTGGCCCCCGGGGCCGAGGTTTCGGGTGCGCTAGGCTGACTAAAGCGGAGTACCCCTCCGCTGCTCCGTACGCCGCACCAGCTCGCCGGGCGCCACTGGGTCCGGACATCTTCGTGACCCCCTGCGAATTGTGACCATCTCGTTACCTGTGTCTGTGAAAGCGGCGATCGCTTGATGCGCCAGGGACCGCTCGCAGGTCGTTACCCCGCCGTCGCGTCGATGGTGGTGTGCGCGCTCGTGCCCTACCTGGCGCTGTCGGGGGCGCTGGGGCCGATCACCCCGATCATCGCCGGCGATCTCCACATGAGCCTGCAGACCATGAGCACTGGAGCCGGGATGGCGAACGCGGCCTACGCGGTCGGCACCGTCCTCGCGGTCCAGTTCGCGCAGCTGTTGCCCCAGCGCCGGATGATGGTCGTGTATGCCGCCGTGCTGGTCCTCGGCTCGGTGCTCACCGCCGGGGCGCAGGGTCCGGCCATGTACATCGGCGGGCGGATCCTGCAGGGCCTGTGCACGAGCCTGCTTTTGATCGCCGCGGCGCCGCCTCTGTTCCTGGGGTTCCCGGTCTCCAGGCTTCGCTCGACGGCGGTGATCATGAACATGTGCATCTTCGGTGCGGTCGCCCTTGGCCCCCTGATCGGTGGCATTCAGGCGAGCGCTCATGGGTGGCGACCGCTGTTCTGGATCGTCGCGCTGATCTCGGTGTCGGCGCTGGTGCTGTCCCTGCTCACATTCGAGGACGCCCCGCCCGCCGACCTGACCGCGCCGAAGGATCCAACCGCCATCGCGCTGGCGGCCGCCGGCGCGGGCTTGGCCTTCTTCGGCGCCTCGCAGCTACTGACCCACCCGTTCGTGTCGAGCGTGACCCTCCTGCCACTGCTCCTCGGGTTGGCGCTGATCGTGATCCTGATCGTCAACCAGTCGGTCAAGGCTCATCCGCTGCTCACGATCCGCAGCATGCTGACGAGCACGATCCCGGTGGCCGGGATCGTCGTCGCGTTGTTCGCGGCCGCCGCATCCGTGTCGGCGACCGAGCTGTCGGCCGGGGTGCTGGCGACGCGCTACGGGCCGCTGCACGTCGGGCTGCTCTACCTACCGGAGTTCGCCGGCGCCGTGGTGACGGCGGTCGTGCTGGGGTATGTGCTCCAGCGCCGAGCCCTCCAATACCTCCCCCTGATTGGAATGGTGTTCCTGGCGGCGGGCATCATCGTGTTCCGGATCGAGCTGCCACCCAGCCAGGGGCTGGCTCTGCTCGGCTCCGGCCTGACCGGCATCGGCGTGGGGGCCACGGTCGCTCCCGCGCTATTTGTCGCGGGCTTCTCGCTGGCGTCGGCCAACCTGCAGCGGGTGTTCGCGATCGTCGAGCTGCTGCGCGCGGTCGCCGCGTTCATGATCGCGCCCGTGTTCGCCCACTTCGCGGCCACCGTCGGCGGGGGCGGGTACGCCGGAGCCGGCATCGCGCTGTGGATCGGCGCCGGGCTCGCGGTCACCGGCGCGCTGCTGGCCGTAGGGCTCTACGTGCTGGGCGGGGCGCGCCCGCAGGCGCCGGATATCGAGAGCTTCCTGGCCGGCGCCTCGCCGGCGTATCCCTCGCCGCCGCTGCTGGCACGGGTCCGGGGACTGACGCGACGGCGCGTCCCTGCTCAGGACCTCGCGCAGTGAGCGATGAACGGCCCCGGCCGCCGGCTGGCCCCGTTCTCATCGCCTACGACGGCTCGGAGCTGTCCAGGCTCGGGATCGAGGAGGCCGGACGGCTGCTGGGCAAGCGGGGCCAGGCGCTCGTGGTGTGCGTATGGCAGACGTTCGACGTCGGGTTCGTGCCGGTCGACGACGAGCCGTTCGATGCCAAGGACGCCGCTGCCGTCCGGGACGCGGCCGAGCGGACCGCAAGGGCGGGAGCCTCGCTCGCCCGCGACCTCGGATTTGAGGCCGAGGGTTTGGCGGTCGAGGCGGCGCCCGCCTGGAAGGGCATCGTCGAGGTGGCCGAGGAGCACGACGCGAGCGTGATCGCCATCGGCTCCCACGGTCGCAGCGGGCTCGCGAGCGTCCTGGTCGGCAGCGTGGCGGCTGCCGTCGCCAACCACTCGCCTCGCACCGTCCTGATCGCCCACCCTCCCGGCAAATAGCCGCCCAGGCCGGGGTGGCGCTCAGCTGGCGAGGGTCGCGTCCAGAGTGATCTCGCCGACGCCGGCGAGCGCGCGGGAGACGGGGCAGCCGGCCTTCGCCTGTCCGGCGAAGTCGGCGAACTGGTCCTGGTCGATGCCGGGCACGCGCCCCTCGGTGATCAGGTCTATCTGAGCGATGGTCGGAGCGCCGTCGACGAACCGCAGATGAACCCTCGCCGTGGTCTGCACCGACTCCGCGGTATGGCCGGCCTCGGCGAGGATGTTGCTGAGGGCCATGGAAAAGCAGGCGGCGTGAGCGGCGGCGATCAGCTCCTCCGGGTTGGTCCCGGGCTCCTCCTCGAAGCGAGTTGCGAACGAATACTTTCCGTCGAACAGCCCGCTCGCCACCGAAACCGTGCCTGCACCGTTCCTCAGATCCCCGCGCCATTCCGCAGTGCCGTTCCGAGTCGCCATTGCTCCTCCTCGCCGATCGTTCTCGAGTGAGGCTCGATCCTAACCCGCGGAACCGGTCGAGCGCACTGGCCGGCTGTTATGCGACCCAGAGCCAGGTGGCCCAGAGGGCGCTGAAGACGGCGAGCAGCGCCGCGGAGGTTCCGAGGACGGCGAGCGTCACTCGCGGCCGGCCCTTGAGCAGCAGCGCCCATCCGATGAACACCGGGAAGATGACCAGCGTGTACCTGGAAATCGATTGCAGAGGTTCTTCCCCCGTCGGGAAGCTCAAATCGAACGCCAGCAACACGATGGTGTAGGCAAAGTAGGCAAACGGAACCCGCCGCCACGCGGCGATCGTCCCAATGGCCGCGAAGGCGACGAAGCCGAGGTCGATCAGATCGTGAGCGTTCCAGCTGATCGGGTCCCCCGGCCCGATATGCATCCCGGTCCCCGTCAACACTCGGTGCACGTCATCGGGCACGCCGGCGATCGCCTGGACAACGCCGCCAAACGGGCCGGCGAACAGGTGGTGCCAGTAGTGGTTTTGGGCGTAGTAGGTCGCGAGCGGCTGTCCGTGCGCGATCCCCAGGTAAGAGAGATACATCACCAGGCCGACCGGGACGAGCGCCAGCCAACCGACCGAAGGCCTCACCGGGTAGCGGGGTTTCCACCACGGTGAGGTCCCTCCAAGCGGCGAGCGGATACGAGGTCCATACAGGTAGATGAGCGCGAGCGGAACAAAGATCAGGATCCCATCCGACCGGGTGGCCGACGCCAGGCCACCGCACACGCCGGCCACCGCCCATCGTTCCCGCCGCGCCGCGTACACGGCACCAACGGAGACGAGCAGATACAGCGACTCGGTGTAGACCGCGGATAGGAAGAAAGCGACCGGAAAGAAGGCGAGCAGCAGCACCGTCGTGCGCGCCGTCGCCTCCGTGAAATCAAGTCTGACCAGCCGCTCGAGGAGATAGAGCGCGGCGGTCATCGCCACCATCGATATCGCGAGACCCACGAGCAACCCGGAATGGAAGACGACCGAGCCGATGCGGATCAACAGCGGGTACAGCGGGAACATCCCGCTGGACTGCTGAGAGAAGTAACCGGAGTGCGCGATCTGCAGATACCACACCGAGTCCCAGCGAGCGCTTGGCGCCAGCAGGAAGTTGGCTGCGGCGCTGTGGAACGGCGCGCTTGCACCATATGGGTCGAGCTCGGCGACGGCGTCCAGGTTGCGCCCGAAAATCGCCAGCGCGATCAGGCCCGCGAGCCACACGATTACCCGCGAGCCGGCAATCGCGCGCAGGGTCGGTGAAGCAGCTAGCTCGGACCAGCTGAACTGCTCACGAGCGAGCGAACCAAATGAACCGCCTAGCCACGTTCCCCCTGCCCCTGCGCGACTGACGGCTCGGCTACCGGCGCCAGACTCAGACACAAGAGCGGGTATCGGCTCCGATCACGACCTGGATGAGGGATCTCACACCGGCTCGTCAGTAGTCTGACCCTGTCCCCCGGATCGGGGGTTCAGACGTTCAGTGGTTGGAGCAGCTGGTGGGGTCCGCGCAGGGCGATCGCGACCGGATCGTTGCGGGATTTTCCCTGCCCCCGTCCCCGGCGTGGCTCGGTGAGGATGTCCTCCGGGCCCGGCGTAAGGCCGCACCGCGAGCAGCGCCCGCGGTCGTCGAGCCGGGTGCCGCACGCGGCGTGCTTGTAGGTGCGACCGTTGCGGTAGCGGTGGTGATCGCCCCAGATCAGGAGCGAGTACAGAACCGGCCACAACTCGCGCCCGGCGGCGGTGAGTTCATAGACGTGCCTGCCGGCGCGCTCGGGGTCGGGGCGGCGTTGCAGGACGCCATCGTCGATCAGGCCGCTAAGGCGGTCGGCCAGTACGGCCCTGGGAATGTCCAGGTGCGCCTGGAAGTCGTTGAAGCGGCGCACGCCGTAGAAGGCGTCCCGGACGATCAGCAGGGTCCATCGCTCGCCAACCACACCCAGCGCGCGAGCCAGGGAGCAGTCCTGTGCTTCGTAGTCGCTTCCGAGCACAGCTCGAGTGTACCGCGGTACCAGTTCTTTTATTGAACTTCAGTGTGCTAGGTTTCCAGATTCGATCATTGAACCTAGCTCGGGGCGCTCAAACCGGGATGGGAGTCGATCACGTGGAGGTGATCAAGGTGACGAGTCGGCACGCGGGGGAAGGGGTCCGGTTGTATTCGCTGGATGCCGGCCTGATTGAGTCCTCGGATTTCTCGATGTGGAGCCCGAGCGTCGAGGCGGGGACTTACGGAGAGCTGAGCGTTCGCAGCTACCTGGTTGTGCATCCCGGCGGCGTGTTGCTGTGGGACTCCGGGATCGCGGACGCGATCGCGGCACATCCGGACGGTGAACGGATCGCAGACACGATCGTGTTCCGTGTCCCCACGACGCTTGAGAGCCAGCTGGAGTCGATCGGCAGGGACGCAGCCGCGGTGGATCTGATCGGGCTATCGCACATGCACATCGACCACGTCGGCAACCTCGACCAGTTCCCCGCCACGCGAGTCGTCATGCAACGCGACGAGTACGAGGCGGCGTACGGGCCGCACGCTGAGCAGCTGACCTACCTGACCGAGGCCTACGCCTCGCTCGATCGGGGGAGGATTGACACGGTCGTCGGCGAGCACGACGTGTTCGGCGACCAGACCGTGGTGATGACGCCGCTCCCAGGGCACACCCCCGGCCACCAGGGGCTGCTGGTGAGGCTGCGCGAGGCCGGCCCGATTCTGCTCGCCGGCGATATCGCCTACTCGGCGGTCGACTACGAGCGGTCGGCCGTGCGCGCGGGCAACGTCGACCTCGAGGCCTCGCGCGCGTCGATCGAGAAGGCCAAGGCGCTCGAGCGGGACCGCGGTGCGACGGTGTGGCTGCATCACGATCTTCACGCTCAGCGAGCGCTCCCCACGGCACCGGCGGTCTACCGCTGAGGATGTGGAAAGAGTTCGATCCCCTGGTCGGCTGCATGAGCGATGAGCAGGCGGCTGACGAGTCGCGACAGCGAGCGGCGGTCTGAGGGGGAGAGATGATCGAGCAGCGCGTGCACGTCCGCGCCGAATTGCCTCGAGGCGTCGGCGACGAGCGACTGGCCGTGGCCGGTGAGGCTGACGAGCACGGCCCGTCCGTCGGTGGGCGAGGGAGTGCGCGTGACCAGGCCCCGACGTTCGGCGCGCTCAACCAGGCCGCTGACGCTGGACTTGTCGAGATCCAAGAGCCTGGCCAGTTCGTTCATGGTCGGCCGACGGTCCCGGAGGACGCCGAGCAGTCGCGTCTGGATGATCGAGAGGTTGTGCTCGGCCGCGCGGCGCTCGAGCATGTGGTGGATCAGGAACGAGAGCTGAGCCAGGCCGTCGACGGGGCTCAGCTCTGGTGTCGCCGCCGCGGCGGTCCGATCGGCCGGTCGAGATCGCATGCTCGTCAATGTACTTGATTTAGTCCGTGCTACCAACTAAATTAGTACGCGACACGAACCAAATATCGCAGAGATACTCCCCGCAGGAGGAACGACCATGGCGAATATGAACGCGGCAGTGGTGACGTCGTTCGACCAGCCGCCGCACTACCAGCCGTTTGAGGTCCCGCGGCCGACGGCCGGCGAGGACCTGGTCGACGTGCTCGCCGTCGGCCTGCACCCGCGCGTGCGCAGCGGCGCCGCCGGCGCCCACTACACCAGTACAGGCAGGCTGCCGATGATCCCCGGGATCGATGGAGTGGCTCGACGGCCAGACGGCAGGCGGGTCTACTTCGTCGCCGACGATCACGTCCTGGGAACGATGGCGGACAAGGCTGTGGTTGACGAGCGGCGCGCGATCGAGCTGCCCGACGACGTGGACGCCGCGACCGTGGCCGCCACGATGAACCCGGCGATGTCGGCCTGGGTAGCCATGCGCCTGCGCGTTCCGATCGAACCCGGCCAGAGCGTCCTGGTACTCGGCGCCACGGGCAACGCCGGAACCATGGCCGTCCAGGTGGCCAAGCTACTCGGGGCCGGGCACGTGGTCGGCGCCGGACGCGACCTCGAGCGGCTGAACGCGCTCACCACGGTCGGTGCCGATCAGGTGGTCCAGTTGACGGACGACACCGACGGGACGGGCAAGGCGCTCGCGGAGGCCGCCGCCGACGCCGACATCGTCATCGACTACCTGTGGGGAAAGCCGGCACAGCACGCGATCATGGCTCTGCTCACGGCCCGGTCCGACCGCAGCCGGCAGCTGAACTGGATACAGATCGGAGCGATTGCCGGCCCGACCCTGGAGCTTCCGTCGGTCGCGCTGCGCTCGGCGAATCTCAGACTCCAGGGCAACGGACAAGGGGCCGTTTCACCGGCTGCGTACCTCGCCCAACTGCCATCGCTGGTCGATCAGATCAGGGCCGGCACGATTGGACTGAGAGCCAGTCCGAAGCCGCTATCCGACGTGGAGACTGTCTGGGCCAGTGCGGACCAACCGGGCGAGCGCACCGTACTCGTGCCCTAGGCGCGCACCGACAGTTCGACATCGTCCGCGAACGGCACCGAGATATACCCATCGCCAGACGACCGAACCCGCTCGAGGTACTCCGGGCTTCGATCTGCGTTGTCGGCGACGATCGGCACGCCGGGTTTCAGATACGGCTCGACGAGTGCCAGGACGCGGGGGTAGAGGCCTTTAGCGCCGTCGAGCAGCACGAGGTCGATCTGGCTGGGCAAGTCGCGCGCAAGTGTCTCCACCGCGTCGCCCTCGCGGAGCTCGATCAGATCGGCCAGCCCGCCGGCAGCGAAGTTCTCGCGCGCCCGCGCGGCCTTGGATGACTCAAACTCTGTTGTGATCACGCGTCCGCCGCCGTTATCGCGCAGACCGGCGGCGAGATGGAGGGTGGAGATGCCGAACGATGTGCCGAACTCGACGATCGAGCGGGCTCCCGTGGCACGTACGAGCATGTAGAGCAGCTGGGCCGTCTCGCGAGATACGGCGAGATAGGCGTCCTTGGCGAGCCCGTAGAAGTGGCGGTAGTCGGTGGCCTCGGCGCTCGCGCTCAGGGAGGCACGGTCGTGCGGCGAGATCTGTGTCAGGGCGGCGGTGAGCTCGGGCGAGGGAGGTGCTTCGGCTTCGCTGAACAGACGGTCCAGGAGTGGCGCGAGGGGGGCGGTAGTGAGCGTGGTCATGGTGATCCTGCCTGGTTTCGTGGCGGTCGGGTCTGAGGCAAGAGTAGACGCAACGGTGCGTCTCGTCAAGCTGAGTGTCGCAACGCCGCGTTGCGCTAGGATCGACGCCCATGCCGCAGAGCTCGAGCCCCCCGCGCGGCCCGAAGGGACGCGCACCACATCGCCGCGACGAGCACGCCCGCCTCGCCGTCCTGCATGCCGCCGACGATCTGCTGGTCGAGCGCGGCTTTGGCGGAGTCACGATCGAGGGCATCGCCGCCCGCGCCGGTGTCGCGAAGCAGACGATCTACCGCTGGTGGCCCTCCAAGGTCGACATCCTGCTCGACACTCTGATCGAGGACGCCGGCCGCCAGCTCGCGATCGGCGACACGGGCTCGGCCGTGGATTGCGCGCGCCGATATCTACGACGGCTGGCGCGGTTCCTCACCAAGGATCCCGCCGGGAAGGTGCTGCTCGCGCTCATCGGCGAGGCCCAACACGACCCCGAGATGGCCCGCGCGTTCCACCAGCACTACCTGGACCCCCAGCGTCAACGCGAGCGCGAGATGCTCAGACGCGGAGTCGATTGCGGAGAGCTCTCGGTCGAGCTCGAGATCGACGCCGTCCTCGACGCGCTCTGCGGACCAATCTTCTACCGTGCGCTCACCGGACGGCCGATTCCCCGCCGCTTCATCGACGGGCTCGTCGCGGACAGCTTGCAACGACACGTGGTCTAGCCGGCTAGCGCTCCGCGAAGGTCTGGCCGTTCTTCATCTTGTCGGTCAACGGTGCCTCGACGATCTGCACCGTCACAACCTCGGGCGAAACGCCCAGGTTGTCGACGACCGCGCGGGTGATGTCCAGCATCACCGCCTTCTTCTGCTCCGCGGTCCGGCCGGCGGCCAGGTAGACGTGAACCTCGGGCATCTCGGTCTCCTTTGTCGCTAGATACGCTCGATCTTCGCCAGCCAGGCCGGCACACCCTGAGGGGCAAATTCCGCCAGGATGCGCTCCGGTCCGACGGCGGCGACGTTCCACCCGAACTGGCGGCCGAACGCCGACGACAATTCTTGCTGACTGACGGGGTGCGGGCCGGTGTCAGGCCCGAGGTCGCTGAAACACAGGACGTACGCGACCCCTCCGTGACGAGTCACCGACGCCAGACTCGCCGCGTAGTCCAGGCGCTCATCGCCCTCGAAGCTGTGGAACAAACCGCAGTCGAGAACCGTGTCAAACGCGCGATCGAGGCGGTCCAGGTGTAACGCATCCGCGGGCGCAAACTCAGCCTCGACGCCGCGATCGATCGCCTTGGTGCGCGCGATCGACAATGCGGTCTCGGCCACGTCGACGCCGAGCACCTGTAGCCCGAGAGAGGCGAGGAGAAGGGCGTTCTCGCCGGTCCCGCAGCCGGCATCGAGAACGGCCCCGGCAAAGGCGCGTTCGTCCGCCAGACGCTCAACCGCCGGCTGGGGTCGACCTATGTCCCAGGGCGGTGTGGCGCCGAGGTACGACGCGTCCCAGGGCCGGCCCGCCCGCCGCTCGTGAGTGGTTGGCTGGCGCCCGCCGTATGGGTCGTCCGTCACTGGATTTACTATACATATAAACTAAATGCCTGCAACATCGCCCGGAGAACGGCGGCGCGGTCGCCCGCCGACGATCGATCGCGAAGCCGTGCTCGATGCGGCGATCTCGCTGCTGGACGGCGAGGGGGTCGAGGCGCTCACTATGCGCCGGCTGGCCAGCGAGCTGGGTGTGTCAGCGATGGCCCCCTACCGGCACGTGAGCTGCAAGGACGAGCTGCTGATGGTGCTCGTCGATCGCCTCGCCGCGCGCCTGGTGTACCCGCCCCGCCCGCCCGACCCGAAGGGCGCGATGCTGGTTTTGTGGTCGACGATCTACGACAGCCTCGCCGAGCACCCGTGGGTCCCTGAGGTGCTGGCGCGCCGCCAGATGATGGCCCCGTCGGTGTTGGGGGCGATCGAGGAGATCCACGCGGCGCTGGGCAGCGCCGGTCTGTCGATCGAGGCGGCCGTGCGCGCGTACCGGCTCATGTGGAACTTCACCCTCGGCTCGCTGCTCGTGCGGGCGGGAGCCACGTCCGACGCGGCAAGCCAGCAGCGGCAGCTGCGCGGCGCGCCCGATCCCGAGCGCTTTCCGGTGCTGGCGGCGGCCTCGGCTGTGTGGACCGCGGCGCGAGAGCGCGACGCCTATCGCGAGGATCTGGGGCTTCTCATCGACGCGCTCCTGGCCGGGCCAGCCGCCGTTTGACGACGGCCGCGACGCCTCGATATGTTCGTGCCGGGGTTGCCTGCCGCACAAACGACGGGAGGTGGGCGGATGAGCTCAAAGAAGAATCTGGTGCTGGTCGCGATGGTCTTCGCGGTCGGAATGACCTTCATCGATCAGACGATCGTGGCGATCGCGATCCCGAGAATTCAGCGGGAGCTGTCGCTTTCGGCGACCGGCGCGCAGTGGGTCATCAACGGGTATCTGCTCGCCCTGTCGGCGCTGTTTGCCTTCGGAGGGAAGCTCGGCGATGCCCGTGGTCGCCGGCGGATGGTGGTGATGGGTGTGCTCGGGTTCGCGGTCACGTCAGCCGCCTGCGGTTTCACCCCGAAAGGAGGCGCGGCTGAGGCTTGGATCATCGTGTTCCGCATTCTTCAGGGCGCGAGCGCGGCTCTGCTGTTCCCCGCGGCGGTGGGGATCGTTGTGTCCGCGTTCCCGGTGCGTGAACGCGGCCGCGCGATGGCGATCTTCTTCGGGGTGGCCGGCGGGTTGACGGCGATCGGGCCGATCGCCGGCGGTTACCTGACCCAGTGGACTTGGCGTTCGATCTTCTGGATCAATATCCCGGTGGCGATCATCGCGCTAGTGCTGATCAGCCGCAGCAACGTGGAGGAGACGCCGGTGCAGGGCACGCGGCTCGACTACCGCGGCGCAGTCCTGATCTCGGGCGCCATGGGGTTGCTCGTGCTCGGATTTCAGCAGTCGAGCGTGTGGGGCTGGAGCAGCCCAGCGACGTGGGTATCGCTCATCATCGGGGCACTGTTGATGGTGGCGTTCATCCGCTGGGAGCTGCGCACGTCTGGCCCGCTGCTCCAGCTGCGGATCTTCACCGACCGGGGGTTCGCCGCCGACACGGCCGTGCTGGGGATGATGTCGGTCGTCTTCGTCCCGTTCTTCTTCTTCGCCAGCGTCTATTCACAGGTATCACTGGGGAAGACCTCGTCACAGGCGGGGCTCTATCTCCTGTATTTCTTCCTCGGTTTCGTGATCGCCTCTCAGGTCGGAGGCCGGATCCTCGACCGTCGCGGTGCGAGGCCCGCGATTGTGTTTGGTTGCGCGATCAGCGCGGTGGGGTTCTTCCTGCTCGCAGGAAGGCTCACCGACTTGTCGTTGAACAAGCAATGGCTCTACGTCGCGATCGCCGGCGCCGGGATCGGGTTGATGCTCACCCCGGCGAGCACCGACGCAGTCAATCGTGTCCCGAGCACCGCTTACAGCGAGGCCACCGGCATAACTCAGACCGCCCGCAACTTCGGAGCCAGCCTCGGCTTGGCGGTGCTCGGCACGATCCTCATTCACAGGGTGAACACCAACGTCACCGCCGCGCTCACCAGGGTGGGTGTGCCAGGTGGCGTTGCCCACCGAGTTGCCGCCTCGTTCGGGTTGGGGGCGTCGTCGTCAGGATCGAGTGCTGGACAGCCGCACGCGATCGTGCACGCCGTACAACTCGCGTTCGCGCAATCGACCCAGACCGTTTTCTACATCATGGGTGGCGTCATGGCAGCAACCTTTATCGTTGCGGTCCGGCGGGTTCCGCGCGGGCGGGTGGAGATCGCCGAGGGCGGAGTCTCTGGCGAGCGCCTCCCGGGGCTCGATGGAACCGCAACCGATCTGATGACGAGGAGCGAGCAATGAACCCGAACGCAGCCACACCCGAATCCGCGACGGCGGGGATCGTGACAAAGCTGAGCCCGTGGTCCGTGGAGGACACTGTCGCTCGGCTGTCTGCGACCGCCAGGGCGAAGGGACTCAAGGTATTCGCCGTCATCGACCACAGCGGCGAAGCCGAGGCGGTCGGGCTCGAGCTCCGTGACACCAAGGTCGTCATCTTCGGCAGCCCGCAAGCCGGGACACCGGTCATGCAAGCCGCGCCGCTCGCCGCGCTTGATCTACCTCTGAAGGTTCTGGTGTGGCTGGACGACCAACAGACGAAGATGAGCTACACGTCACCTCACGCCCTCGCGGCTCGTTATCAGCTCAGCGAGGAACTCGGAAACAGGCTGGCCGGTATTAACGCAATCACCGACGCGGTCATCGGCCGCGAGGACAGCAAGTCAGGCAACGACTAGGGCGACGGCGCCGACAGCCGCGCAGCGATTGTGGCGAGGTCCGGAACGCCCATGCCGGAGACCTCATCGAAACCCTTGGTGGCAACGCAGCAGCGCACGTCCTTGAGGTCGTTGCCTCCCGAAACGACGTCGTAGAACGCGTCGGGATGCTGCTTGTAGAGCTGGTAGAGCCACGGGTTGATGAAGCCGATCGGCGGCTCGCCCGCCAACCGCTGTCGGACCGAAAGGAGGGCGAACTCGGTCATGGCGAATGGGGTGGAGCCGCTCGTGCCTCCGACGCTCTCGATCTGGCCTTTCAACATCACCGGCCACCCCGGCTGGATGTCGGCCAGGAACGCAAAGTCGGGAACCACCCGCATCGACGCCTCGGTTACTTCGTTCTGGTACCAGGGCCGCTTGAAAACCTTGCTGACGCCACCGCCGCCGCCCGCGATGATCCCGTAGGCCCGGTCGTTCCAGGCGACCTCGCTGACCCGCTGATTTTGCGAGTTCAAGACCAAGCGGGTGCCGCCGACTGCGGTCAGCCACGGTGACGAGGCGACGAAGGACTGGGATGTCCCTTGCTCAGAGCTCCCGCAGGTCGTCGATCCCCAGTCGCCCGACGCGGCAAAGATTGACGCGCCGGCGGCGTCGCCGAGGATGATCAGCCGGGAGATCGCCTGTAGGAGGAGCAGGTTCCCTTTCACCTCCTGCAGGGCGCATTGCCCGTAGGAGATCGATGCACCGTCCGGGACCCCTTCTGGATTGGCCAGCATTCGGGAGATGGCGTCGAGGAGCGAGGTAGGCCCGTTGGTGGCCTCGATGAGCTGGATCGTGCTCCCCGGCGCGTAGGCACCGACCGTTTGGAGGTCCAGCTCAGTCTCGTCGTTGTCGTTCCGGATCTGACCGGTGACCCCGTCGCCGGTCTCGACGTCGATGGTCGGCGCCACGTAGCCGAAGCAGCGGGCGGCCCCCTCGACGTCAGTGCTCGAGTAGCCGCCACCCAGATCGATGATCGAGAACCGCACTGCCTTGCTGGTCGTCGTCTCGCGCAGTGCACTGACGCCATAGGCGGCGGCGATCTGGCTGGGTGTGTATACCGAGCTGGCCAATGAGGTGTCGGAAACGCAGGTGTGGGCTCCGGGCGTTCCGACATTGAGCGGCCACGGCGCCGGAGGGGTGGACGAGCTGGAACTGGCGCTGGCACGGGCGCGGTCGATCTGCGCCGCGTCCTCGACGCTCGCTGCGTATCCGGCGCCGCTGTGATCGATGGCGGCGTCGTAGACGGTTGCTCCTCCGCCGATGTAGGTCAGTTTGTCGAAGCTCGGGATCGACGGAAGGTCATAGACGTCGAACGGCGCTGTCGGTGTTCCTTTGTGCACCGTCAGCGGCTGACCAAGGACCTCCCGCCAATGCGCGGCCGTCGCCCACACCCGCACGAAGGTGCGGCTCGGGTCGACCATCACCGATAGGCCCTTCGCCTCGACTGATTTGACCGCGGCCTCGATGTCGGCGGGCCTGGCGCCGTACGTGCGTGCCGCGTCCGCGTACGTGGCGAAGAAGTCCCGGTAGGAACCTGTGCCCGGAGTCGTCAGGTCCGTCCCGGCCTCCCGCATTGTGTATTCGTCGACCGGCAGGGAGAAATAGAAGGTGATCTCGTTCGCCGACCCCGTCGGCAGTCCGATCTTGCCGCTCAGACCGGGGGGATCGGGCGCGATCGCCGGTATGGGCGCTTTCTGGCCCTGTGGCGGCGCCGTCGAGGGGTCGATTCGCAAGTCGAGCCCGGCAAGACTCAGCACCGCAGGCTTCGCGGTGAGGCTGCGCACGGCGAGTATGCCGCCGACTACCGCCAACACCGCCACTGCGGCGATAGCGATCTTCCTGAGATGGGTGACCGGTCCCATGCTCCAGCGTCCGAAACAGCTTTACGTCCGTCCGTCGTGCACGGCGGAACGAGACGTGCCGGTTCTACTGCCGAACAGCCCCTGGCAAAAGGAGGTTCACACGTGTGTCCCGGACGTGAGCGCCTCCCTTTTCAGACCACGGGCCGCCGGCGCAGGCGGGTATCGTCGGATCGGGGTGCTTGAACAACCGCGAGTGCAGGGTCTGAAGGCCCATCTGGAGGAGCGCTACGGCGTTGGCGTGTCCGGTCTCGTGCCGCTCGACGTCGGGGTGTTCCGGGTCGATCGGGGCGACGGCTCACGTTGGGTGGCTCGCGTGTTTCCCGCCAGGCGGCCGCTCGCCGGCGTGCAGGAGGACGCGGCGATCCTGCAAAGGCTCGAGCAAGGCGGCTTTCCAGCCGAGCGCGGCGCGCATCCCGAACCGGTGTCGGAGCTCGCCGGGCAGGGTGTGCTCGTGACCGGTTTTCTGGAGGACCATGGGCCGCTCCGGCCGGGGCGGCCGGCTGCCCTTCTGGGCGCGCTGCTCGGGCGCCTGCATGCTCACGCAGCACCGGACGCGCGTGCGGGAGGAGCGTGGCACCACCTCTCGTTTACGGGCGGACCACGCGAAGAGCTCGCCGCCGGGGCCGAGCTGCTCGAGGACCACCTGGCGCAAGTCAGGGTTCGCGACCTGTCGCTGTTCGATCGGCTCCGAGACGAGGTCGATCGCATCGATGATTGCCACGACCTACCGCACGCGTTCGTGCATCCGGACTTCGTTCCGGCCAATGCGATCTCCACGGCCGATGAGAAGCTGGCGATTGTCGACTGGACCGGCGCCGGACGCGGACCCCGGCTCTGGTCGCTCGGCTTCCTCTTGTGGGCCGCCGGCGCTCGCGACCTGCGTTTGGTCGACCTCGTCGTGTCGCGCTACCGGCGCTGGGTCGAGCTCGAGCCAGCGGAGCTCAACCGGCTCGAGGGCGCGATCCGCGGCCGCCCGGTCGTGCTCGAGGCGTGGTCGGTATGTGCCGGCCGGCGTGAGCTCGCGGCCGCTCTGGATCGGACAGAGCGCATACAGGAGCTCGCCAGATCGATCGCCATTTGCGCGCGACGGGCGTTCAGCGCCGCATAAGTGCTCTCGCTACGCCTCGACGCCGGGTAGACCCGGCGTCGTCGTGGCCATCAACGCATGCGAGCAATTCAGCACGGTCCCGACGCTGGCACCAGGCCGCGACCACGGCAACGGACCATCCCGCGTGGGTCGCGGTGCTTCGGTGATCGCCGCGGCCGGGCGCGCTTGGCGCCGCTGGAGGAGCCAATAGCCGACGACGCCGCCGAGACCCGGGATCCAGAACGCGATGGCGTGATACACGATGACTGCGGCGGCGGCCTGGGTGGCCGGAGCACCGTACGCGATGAGAGCGCCCGCGAGCCCTCCCTCGAGTACCCCGAAGCCGCCGGGGACCGGGATCAGGTTCGCGAGATAGCCGATCAGGTATCCGAGGACGAGCGGCGCGACCGGGACCGTATGTCCGGTGGCGGCGAACGAGGCGCCAAGGGCGGCGATGTCGAGCGCGAGATACCCGAGCGCGCCCACCAGCCGCCAGTTTGATGAGAGAAGTGCGCGACGGGCGCCGTCGATCCCGTCCACCATGTCGGCCAGCCAGCTCACGCCGGCGAGATGCGCCGAGCGGCGGATCAGGATCGGCATAAGAAGCACGGCCGCCACGGCGATGAGACCAGCCGCGATCGGGAGGCCGGTGAGCACGAGGCCGTCTGGCCCGCTCACGACTCCAAGAGCCAACACCGCGCCGGCGCCGACCAGCGCGATCACGTTCGTCGCGCTTGTGAGGAGAAACAGGGCGCTCGAGCGTTCGATCACCCGGCTGCGGCTGACCCCTTGTCGCTGCAGCAGCCAACCGCCGATCGCCAGCGCCCCCGCTCCACCGCCGGGTAGGAGAGCACCGGCACCTTGCTCGGTCCAGGCGAGTTCCCGTGCGGGGCCCCGGGAAACCTCATCGAAGAACAGGCGGAAGATCACGACGAACCCGACGCACGAGCCGAACTCAAGCGCGACGGCCGCGACGATCCAGAGCGCGTTCAGGTGCTCGATCTGTCGCGCGACACCCTCGAGCCCGGGGACGGCGAGGAGTAGCGACGCAATCGCGACGCTGAAGAGCACCACGACGAGTGCGCGCCGCGCGATTCCCGCACCCAGGCCGGTGCCGCGGGTGAGTCTCTCCGAATTGGTGCTCATGTCAACAAGACCCTGGTTGGTGTTCGAATTCATCGCTGTCAAAGATCGCGAACGCGAGGCCGCCCGTCATCGGCGTCCGGGGGGATCTGTGGGTGGAACTTTTGGGGGATATATCTCCACCCTGGGGTTGACCCGCGCCAGGCCGCTGATGTGACGCCGATTGGTAAGTGACCAAACAGACATATGATCGCCCTGCGATGCGGAGCGCCGACAGGCCCACGGAGGAACTGCTCGAGCGGCAGGTGGAGCTCGACGACCTGGCCGGGCTGCTGGATGCATCACGGGCGGGGACGGGCCGCGTGGCGCTGGTCGAGGGCCCGGCCGGGATCGGGAAGTCCTCGCTGCTGAACGCGTGTGCTGCCGGCGCGCGTGAACGGGGCATGGCCGTGCTCCGCGTTCTCGGTGACGAGGTTGTGATGGAGTCGTCGTTCGCGGCGGTTCGGGAATTGCTCTGGCCGGCGGTCCGAGCGCGGGCGACGCCCTTCGAGGGAGCGGCGCGGCTGGCCGCGCCGGTGTTCGACGCAGAGGCTGGTGCGCGGACCGATCGCGATCGCGTTTCGGCGGTGCTTCACGGGCTCTACTGGCTCGTGGCCGATCTGGCCGGCGAGGCGCCGATGGCTCTGTTCGTCGACGACGCCCAATGGCTGGACGCGGCCTCGTCACGCTTTTTGCTCTATCTCGCACGCCGGATCGACTCGCTCCCGGTGCTGTTGGCGGTCGCCCTGCGCACGGGGGAAACGGGCGAGGCACAGCGGCTCGGGCCCGAGCTGGAGACGCTTGCCGATGCCGCGCTCCGAATCGGGCCGTTGAGCAGCGACGCCAGCGGCCATGTCGTCCGCGATGTGCTGGGGCCGCGTGCGGACGAGGAGCTGTGTCGCTCATGCCACGAGGTCACGCGGGGTAACCCGTTCTACCTTCGCGAGCTAGCCCTGGCGCTGAAGGTGGACGGGGGGCGTCCCACGGTCGAGTTGGCGCGTCAGGTCCGCGATCTGGGCGTGACCACGATCAGCCGGAGGGTCCTGCTTCGCCTCGCCCGCCTGGGGGCCGACTGCGAACGGCTCGCCCAGGCGCTGTCGATTCTTGGTCCGGGCGCCAGCCTGCGCAGCGCGGCAGCGCTGGCGCGGCTCGAGCGAGAACCGGCGGTGGATGCTGTGGACCGCCTCCATGCCGCCGATCTGCTCTCGGCCGGCCCGGAGCTGTCGTTCGTGCATCCGATCGTCCGAGAGGCGATCGCCGCGCAGTTGCCGCCCGGCCGCCGGGCAGACCTGCACGCCCGGGCGGCGCGCGGGCTTGCCAGCGCGAGAGCGAGTCCGGACGAGGTCGCTGCCCATCTGCTGTCCTCCGAGGCCTACGGCGACGCCTGGGTCGTCGACGCGCTCCGGGCGGCTGCGCGCGAGGCGGTAGCGCGGGGCGCGCCGGAGGCGGCCGTGTCTTACCTGCGGCGCGCGCTGAGCGAGCCACCGAGCCCGGATGCTCGCATGAGCGTGCTGCTCGAGCTCGGGCGCGCCGAGGCCATGCTGCCGATGACACACGACTTCATCGCGCTGCGCGAGGCGCTTGCGCTGGCTGATGATCCAAACGAACGGGCCGAAATCGCGTTAGAGCTCGCGCTGGCGCTGTTTGGCGTGCTTCGCAACGGGGATGGGCTGGCGGTCATCGACGACGCGCTGCGGGCCGAGTCCGAACTCGGGCCCGACCTGGTCGCGTGGCTGGATCAGGCGCGGATCGGCGGCGGGATCGGTGACCTGAAGGCCTCGCCCCGCCTCATCGCCCGGGCGCAGCGGTATTTCGACGCAGCCGCGCGCGGCGAGATTCGTGACCCGAGGCTGCTCGCCATGCTGTCAAACACGGCCGTCCTCGCCGGCATGCCGGCCGAGGTCGGCGTACGCCTGGCGACGGCGGCTCTCGAGGACGCGCGCCTGCTCGATCAGTGGCTCGAAGACGGCTACGTGACCGCGGCGGTAGCGCTGTGCGAGAGCGACCGGCTCCAGGAAGCGGCCAGGGCGCTTAAGACCGGCATCCGCGAGGCGCAGCGCCGAGGATCAGCCCCGATGCTCCTCCAACTCTCGATGATCGCCACCGAGACGGCGATCCGTGCCGGGGACATTGGCCTCGCCGACGAGTACTCCGAACAGATGCTCGAGCTCGGGCGGGAACTCGGAGCCGGGGTCGTCGGGGTGCTCTGGCGTCCGATCGTCCTGCTCGAGCAGGGGCGGCCCGGGGAGGCCGCCGAGTTGCTCGAGTCGCTCGAGCTCAACATCGGTACCGATCTGTTCGAAGCCATGCTCGTCGCTCATCGCGGCAGGGTGCGAATCGCATGTGGCGGGCTTGAAGCGGGAGTGTCGGATCTCGTCGAAGTCGATCGGCGGACCAGGGCGGCAGGATTGGTCACGTCGGCCCTGATCCCCGACTGGGTGCGGGCCGCCGCGTTGGGAATGGCCGTGCTCGGCCGAGGTAACGAGGCGGAGGAGCTCGCCGCCCGAGAGCTGAGCGACGCGGTTGCGTTCGGATCCTCGCGCCGACATGGGGTCGCGCTGTCTCTGTGCGGCGCCTTGAACTCCGGACCTGAGGGTCTGGCTTGGCTGCGGGAGGCGGTCGCGGTGCTGTCGCGCTCGCCGGCGCGGCTAGAGCACGGGCGCGCTCTGGTGAACCTCGGGGTCGGACTGCTCGTCCGCGGCGAGCGTTCGGCGGCGCGCGAGCCACTCAGAGAAGGACTTGACATCGCCCACCGTTGCGGGTCGGTCGCGCTCCTCGAAACCGCCCGGGAGGCGTTGGTGACCAGCGGCGCGCGACCGCGACGCGCAGCGCTCACCGGTCCCGATGCGCTCACCGCGGCCGAGCGGCGGACGGCGCGGATGGCCGCCGACGGACTCGGCAACCGCGAGATCGCTCAAGCGCTGTTCCTGTCCACGAAGACGGTCGAGTGGCATCTCTCGCGGGTCTACGAGAAGCTTGGGATCCGCACCCGCGGCGAGCTCGCGGGGGCACTGACCCACGCCGGGCGCGAGATCTAGCCTCCGTCGGCAGCTGGTAGGTATGAGATGAGCTCCAGGAGGCTGCCGTCGGGGTCACGGAAGTAAACGCTGACGCCGGCGCCCTTCGCTCCGTTTCGGGCGGCCGGGCCTAGCTCGACCTCTACCTGCTGGTGTTGGAGGTGGGCGACTGCCTCGCTGATCGGACCCGTCCACTCGAAACAGAGGTCGCTGTTCCCCGGCGCGACTGGGATGCGTGCGACGGGTACGGGGGTCACTCCGGGTCCGTGGACGTTCAGTTGTTCGGTGCCGAAACGGTACGCGAATGTTCCAGCGCCGCGGTCCGCGATCTCTGCGCCGAGCACGTCTCGGTAGAAGCGATTTGAGCGATCCCAGTCGGAGATGTGAATCACGCAGTGGTCGAGCTTGATTTGCATTGGTACCTCCAGAAGAGTGGAGAGGGTCGCTGACCGGTCTGGAATCATGCTCGACGGTGGGCTGTGCAAATGCGAATCGCCGTGTGCCGGTGACCCTGCCGCTCCTGGAGGCCAAGAAGGGCCGGCGAGAGCCGATCGTGATGGTGACGGCGTATGACCTGCCGACGGCCCGGGCCGCGGAGGCGGCCGGCGTCGATCTGGTGCTCGCGGGCGACACGGCTGCGAGCACGGTCCTTGGCTACGGCCAGACGGCAGAGGTGTCGCTGGAAGAGATGCTGGTGCTGACCCGGTCGGTCCGGCGCGGCATCACAGCCCCGCTGCTGGTCGGAGATCTTCCCTTCGGGTCCTACGAAGCCTCACACGAGCAGGCCATCGCCTCGGCCCAGCGCCTGGTCAAAGAGGGCGGATGCGATGTCGTCAAGTTCGAGGGCCCTGCCCCGGCGCGCGCCGCGGCGCTCGTGGACGCCGGCATCCCGGTGATGGGCCATCTCGGGTTGACCCCACAGACCGTGACCATGCTCGGCGGCAGTTTCAAGGCCCAGGGTCGAACCGCTCAGGCGGCCGGCAAGCTCCTGGCCGACGCGCTCTCGCTCCAGGCCGCCGGATGCTTCGCGCTGGTGCTCGAGGCGGTGCCGGCAAAGATCGGGGCGCTCGTCACCGAGCGACTTCAGATCCCAACGATCGGGATCGGCGCCGGACCGGCGACCGACGGTCAAGTGCTCGTCGTCAACGATCTGCTCGGGATCTTCCAGGGGTTCCAGCCCCGATTCGTCAAGCGCTACAGGGAGCTCGGACGCGAAATGACCGAGGCCGTCGGTGCCTACGCCGAGGACGTCCGCGCCCGCCGATTCCCCGCTGCCTGGCAATCGGGCTCGCCGCGGCTTTAGGATCTGGTGATCGTGCTAATGGACCTGCCTCCGGCGACGGCGTGGACCAACTGGGTGGGTAACCAGTCGTTCACGCCCGGCTATGCGGCGGCTCCGCGTGACGAAGACGAGGTGGCGGCGCTGGTGCGTGAGGCCTCGGAGCGAGGGTCGGGCGTACGGGTGGCGGGCGCGCGGCATTCGTTCACGCCGATCGTCGAGACCGACGGCCTGCTCCTCGACCTTTCGGCGCTCAGGGGCGTGGTGGAGGCCGACCCCGGGCGCAAGCGCGCCACGGCGCTGTCCGGGACGCTCGTCCGGGACTTCTACGAGCCGCTCTGGCGGCAGGGTCTCGCGCTCAAGAACCAGGGCGACATCGACACCCAGCAGATCGCCGGCGCGGTGTCGACCGCCACGCACGGATCGGGGATCCGCAACACCTGCTTCTCAGGCGTGGTTCGCGGTGTCCGGCTGGTTACCGCCACGGGCGAGATTCGTGACATTGATGAGAGCGAGCCCGAGCTCCTGCGCGCCGCCCAGGTTGCCGTCGGGATGCTGGGGGTGATGACCCGGCTCGAGCTCGAGGTGACCGACGCTTACCGACTGACCGAGCAGATCGATCTGTGGCGGTGGGAGGAGGTGCTCGAGCGCTGGGATGAGCTGGTTCACGAGCACCGGCACTTCGGGTTCTTCTGGCTGCCGACCGAGGAGTCAGCGGCTCTCTACAACCTGTCCGGGCATGACGACGTCATGGCGGACAAGTGCTACGTGAAGATCTACGACGAGCCCACTCCGGACCAACCGGACAGCGAGGAGCCGGGGAGGCGGACCGATCGCTGCTACCGCATCTATCCCATGGTCTATGACCCCAACTTCCACGAACTCGAGTACTTCGTCCCACTCGAGCAGGGACCCGCTGCTCTCTCCGCGATGCGCGAGCTGATGCTCCGGAGCTTGCCCGACTCGATCTACCCGCTCGAGGTGCGCACGGTCGGGCCCGATGACGCGTTTCTCTCCCCGAACTACAAGACGGCCACCACCGTCATCTCGGTCTCCGGCACGCCGGGCACCGACTACTGGGACTATCTGCGCTCCGTTGATGCACTCCTGTCCGACTTCTCCGCGCGCGTCCACTGGGGAAAGCTGCACTTCCTTACGCCCGAGCGACTCCACGCCCTGTATCCGGAGGCCGACGCCTTCATCGAGCTTCGGCGGGAGCTGGACCCGAACTGCGTGTTCCTCAACGCGCACTTGCGCGAGCTGTTTGCCTGACTTCGATTTCAACCGCCAGCGGGCACCGAGATGAGGACGATCGGAACCGAGGAGCACTTCGTCACCGATGAGGTCGTCGCCGCTTGGAGCCGGCTCGACCCGTCCGCGCGCGAGGACTCACGGGCCGGCGCCCCGCCCGGGGAACTCGGAGAGCGGTTGCGCGAGGTCGCAGAGCGCCGGATCGCCGCCATGGACGAGGCAGGGCTGGATGTCCAGGTGATCTCGCTCACCTCGCCGGGCCTCCACAACCTGCCGGCTGACGAGGCCGCCGCGCTGCAGGTCGAGACGAACGACCGCATCGCCGAGCTGGTGAGCGCGCATCCGGACCGGTTCCAGGGCTTCGCCACCCTCGCCCTTCCGGCACCCGCGGCAGCCGCCCAAGAACTCGAGCGCGCGGTTTCGGAGCTCGGCCTCAACGGCGCCCTTGTCTTCGGACGCACGGGCGAGCGCAACCTTGACCACCCCGATAACTGGCCGATCTTCGAGGCCGCCGCGTCGCTCCGCGCCCCGCTCTACGTCCATCCGCAGCTTCCACAACCGCGGGTGCGGGCCGCGCTGTACTCGGGGTTCGACGATGCGATCGACAATGGACTCGCTGCGTTCGGGATCGGCTGGCACTACGAGACCGGGGTGCAGTTCCTGCGACTCGCGCTCGCCGGCGTATTCGACCGCTTCCCTGAGCTGCAGGTGCTCCTCGGTCACTGGGGCGAGGTCGCCCTGTTCTACCTCGACCGGGCCGACGGGCTCGCGCTGCAGGCCAAGCTCCCGCATACGTTCTCGGAGTACGCACGCCGAAACACCTACATCACGGCCGGTGGCGTCTACAGCCCGCGTTATCTGCGGTGGGCGGCGGAGGTGGTCGGCATTGACCGTCTCATGTTCGCGACCGACTACCCGTACCGGCCTGGCCCCGACGGCGGCGTCGAGCAGTTCCTTGAGAGCGCTGGACTCAGTCGGGCCGACCAGGAAAGGGTCGCCGCCGGCAACTGGGATGCCCTAGTCGCCGGCATCCGGCGCTAGGCGTTTTCTCCGCGCGGCCCGGATTGTCGCCCTTGAGGCGGCGCCGGGTGGCGGTGGGAAGGAGATGTCGATGCTGAGTCCACCCTCGGCTCGCGGGCGCGCGATCAGCTCGGCACGGTGTGCCTTGGCGATCGCCTGGACGATCGAGAGGCCCAGGCCGTGTCCGCTGTTGTGGATGGTGCGGGCATCGCCCAGTCGCTGGAAGGGCTGGAAGAGTCGCTCAAGCTGATCGGGCGGGACGGTCGGGCCGGTGTTCGCGATCGACACGAAGGCGCGCCGGTCGCGGGTTCCGGTGGTGATCTCGACGTATCCGCCGGCGGTGTTGTGGCGTGTCGCGTTATCGATCAGGTTGGCGATCAGGCGCTCGAGCAGTCGCGAATCGCCGGCCGTCGGCGCTGGCTCGAGCGTGGCGCGAACGTCGAGATCCAGGCCTGCGAGCTGAGGCTCTCGCGCCCGGATGGCCTCGGACGTGAGATCCGCGAGATCGAGCTGCTCGCTCCGCTCGAGCCCGGCTTGTCCGCGGGTCAGCGCGAGTAACGCGTCGATCATCTGCTCGAGATGCTGCTCGGATGCGAGCACCCGCTCGTGCGCTCGACGCAGTGACGCGACGTCCGCCTGTGGGCTCGCCAGCGCGACCTCGATCAGGGCTCGCTGGCGAGTCAGCGGCGCGCGCAGCTCATGGGAGGCGTTGGCCACGAACTGGCGTTGCGCCTCGTAGGAGTCCTCGAGCGGCTCCAGGACACGCCCGGCCATCAGCCATCCCAGGCCAAGTGACAGCAGCGACATCGCGGCAAGCGCGATCCCCGACTGGATCAGCAGCTGTTGCCGTACCTGTGTCCGCCTGCGCTCGTTATTTGCGATGAGCTTTGTCTGATAGGCGTCGAAGAACCCGCACGCGCTCGCCGCACGGGTGAACGCCGACGATTGCTGGTTGACCGTGGCCGGGATCGCGAGGATAGCTCCGTCGCGGTCGCTGATCTCGCCGCCGGTTTGGCGAAGGGTGGACGGGACAGAGGTCGTGGGATCAGGGAACCCGGAGATGCCGTCCTGGCGCATGCACTCCGCGACGCCGCGCCAGTGGGCCATCGTCTGGGCGGTGGGGTGCGTCGCCGAACCGAGGGTGGGGAAGCCGTTTGGCGCTGCCCCGGACTGGGTTGCCGGAGCGTCCTGGAGGGTGAACACAAAGCCCGCGTTGACCAGGAGCGCGTAGGCGATTGCCATCAGCGCGGCGCCGGACAGCAGGAACAGGCCGCCGTAGAGGAGAGTCAGGCGCACCCGGACGGTTCGGTGCGGGAGGTGTCGCCCGACCGCCGCCTGAGTTATCCGGCGGTTCAGCGCCGCGGCGATGCTCATATGCGATAGCCGGCCTTCGCGACGGTCTCGATCAGGGGCGGCGCGCCGAGCTTGGTGCGCAGACGGCTGATCGTGATCCTGACCGCACCGGTGAAGGGGTCAGCGTTCTCGTCCCAGACGCGTTCGAGCAGTTCCTCGGCTGAGACGACCCGGCCCTGGGCGGCGAGCAAGAGCTCGAGCGCCCCGAACTCCTTGGGCGTCAGGTCGAGATCGCGCCCATTTCGTTGCGCCCGACGCTTTGCCGTGTCGAGAACGACATCGCCGGAGCGCAGCACGGGCGGGATGCTCGGGTGCGCACGGCGCGCGAGCGCGCCGATCCGCGCCACGAGCACGGCGAACGCGAACGGCTTGGCCAGGTAGTCGTCGGCGCCGAGCCCGAGCCCGTCGACCAGATCCTCATTCCCCGCCGCGCCGGTCAGCATCAGCACCCGGCTACGAGCGCCCGCGGCGACCAGCTGCGCGCAGACCTCGTCGCCATGGACGACCGGGAGATCTCGGTCGAGCACGATCACCTCGTAGTCGTGGACCAGCGCGCGCGCCAAGCCCGCTTCGCCGTCCAACGCGATGTCGACCGCCATCCGCGCCTCGCGCAACCCGGCGGCGACCGTCTCAGCCAGCTCCTCGTCGTCCTCGATTACAAGCACCCGCATCGCTCGCTCTGGCAGCAAGGTAGCGATGCGCTGTTTCAAAGCTGTTTCGTCGGCTCCGGCAACCCGAGCCGTCGCCGACCTCGGCGAGCGAAACACGGCCGAAACAGCCTAATGCGTAGAACCGGCGCCGCAAGCAGACGCGAAGGAGACCTCATGCAGGACGTCATTCGTACAAAGAGGCTGGGCCGCGTACTCGCCGCCGCAGCGGTCCTCATCGGAGTGGTCGCGGCGGGTTGCGGCGCCGGTTCTGGCGGTCCGACGAGCTCGGCATCGACCGCGGACAGCGCCAGCGCGGCGGTCAGCGTAGGGTCGAGCACCACGGCCGGCGGCGCGGCGACGAGTTCGGGCTCGACCACGCCGGTTGTCAGCCCGGCGTCGGGGCCGCTGGCGTTCGCCGAATGCATGCGCGCCAACGGCGTGCCCAACTTCCCGGACCCGAGTGCTGGAGGCACAGCGCAGTTCACGCTACCCGCCGGAACCAGTCCGGCAGCGCCCGCATTCAGGGCGGCACAGGCGAAATGCCGGAACCTCCTGCCGGACGGCGGTCCCCCGGGCCCCGGCTCGACGACGCACCCCTCGGCCCAGACGCTGTCGAAGCTGGTGCGCATCGCGCGGTGCATGCGCCTGCACGGCGTCCCCCAGTTCCCCGACCCTCGGACCACCGTCCCGTCCAACCCCGCCGGCATCAACGAGATCACCGACTTCGACGGAGCGATCCTTCTCTTTCCCGCCACGATGAACATGCAGGCGCCGGCCTACCGGAACGCCCTGACCGCGTGCGGCGCGCCCCCGCTTGGTCTCCGGCACTGATGGGCACCGAGGTCGCCGCGCGCAATGCGACGCGAAGCTCACGTGGTCGCCGCCGGGGACGGCTCTTGGTGGCGCTGGGGCTGCTCCTCGCGGCCGGGGTGGTGGCGGCGATCGTCGTGGCCGCCCGTTCGCCGGCGCCGATCCCCACGCCACAGAGGGCGGCCAGCGCGGCCGGCGCCGCGACCGTGCAGCGCCGCGACCTGGTCGAGACCGACACCGAATCCGGCACGCTGAGTTACGCCGATCCGCAGACCGTCTATGACCGTCTCAGCGGGACGATTACCTGGTTGCCTGCCGTCGGGCAGGCAATCGGGCGCGGCCAGGTGCTGTTCAAGGTCGACAACGAACCGGTGATCCTGCTCTACGGATCGACACCTGGGTATCGCCAGCTGTCCTCCTCTGACAGCGCCGGCCCGGACATCCGCCAGCTCAACAGCAACCTGATCGCGCTTGGCTACGGGCCGTACGGTCTGATCGCCGACGACAGCTGGCAGACAGCCACCACCGACGCGGTCGAGGCGTTGCAGGACAAGCTTGGCGAGAAGCAGACCGGCAAGTTCTCGCTTGGACGGGTCGTGTTCCTCCCGGGCGAGCAGCTGGTCAATGCGGTCGACGGGACGGTCGGCTCGCCGACGGCGCTGGAGAGACCGAGCGTGACCACCGAATTTGTCGAACTGACCACCAGCACTGCACCGAGCACGACCACGATCGGCACTGGGAAGCGGCATCGCCGCAAGCGCCGGCACCGGAAGCGCAGTGGCCGGAAGACCCGCGGAACGAAGACCGGCGGCGGAGCGTCGACGTCTCACGGCGGGTCCAAGGGCGCCAAGACCGGCGGCTCCGACTCCGCTGACACGAGCTCCGGGTCCGGCAATAGGTCCGGTTCCGGTGGCTCGAGCTCCGGGTCCAGCAATAGGTCCGGTTCCGGTGGCTCGAGCTCTGCGTCCGGAGGCGCCGGTTCCGCAGGTCCCACGGGTACCGCAATTCTCCAGACAAGCTCCACGCACCTCATCGCGACCGTCGATCTGCCGGCGAGCTCCCAGAGTGAGGCGGCGGTCGGTTCACGGGTGAGCGTAGAGATGCCGAACGGCACGACGGTGGGCGGCACGATCATGGCGGTCAGCCCGATTGCTCAGACCTCGGGCAACAGCGGTGGCGGTGGTGGTTCCGGTGGCAGCGGTGGTTCCGGCGGTGGGGGCGGCTCCGGTGGGGGCGGCGCTGGTGGGGGTGGCTCCTCGTCCTCGGCGACCGTGCCGGTGACGATCGCGCTCGACCAGCACGTCAAGGGCGGCGGGCTGGACCAGGCTGCGGTGTCGGTCGGCTTCGCCCAGGCTCGGGCTCGGAACGTCCTCTCGGTACCGGTCACCTCCCTGCTGGCAATCTCCGGCGGCGCTTACGCGGTCCAGGAGGCGGTGGCACCTCGCCGTCTGATCCCGGTCAGCACCGGTCTGTTCGCCGCCGGGTATGTGCAGATCTCGGGTCCCGGCGTCTACCCGGGCCTCGAGGTGACCGACTCGCAGGGATGACGCGGTGGCGAACCAAGCCGCGGTGAGACTCGACCGGGTGGCGAAGGAGTACCCCGCCGACGTGCAGGCGCTTCGCGGCGTGAGCGTTGAAATCGCCAACGGCGATCAGGTCGCGGTGGTCGGGCCGTCCGGGTCTGGGAAGACCACCATGCTGACGATCATGGGCACGCTCGAGCGGGCAAGCGCGGGCGCGGTCATCGTCGCCGATCTCGATGTCGCCGCCGCGTCGGACCGCGAGCTGGCCGGGCTGCGCGCGCACGACATCGGGTTCGTATTCCAGGCCTTTCACCTGCAGGAGGCGATGAGGGCCGTGGACAACGTGGCACTCGGGATGCTCTACACCGGTCTGGGCCTGCGGGAGCGCCGCGAGATGGCCAGGGCCGCTCTCGAGCGGGTGGGCCTCGGGCACCGCTTGGAGTTCCGGCCCAAGCAGTTATCGGGCGGCGAGCGCCAGCGAGTCGCGATTGCCCGCGCGATCGCCAAGCGGCCGCGGATCGTCTTTGCCGATGAGCCGACCGGGAACCTCGACTCCAAGTCGGGTGGCGAGGTGCTGGCGGTGTTGCACGGACTTGCGTCCGACGGGGCGACGTTGGTCCTGATCACGCACGACCAGAGCATCGCCGCCGGCTTTCCGCGCCGGATCGAGATGCGTGACGGCGAGATCGTCGTGGACGAGCTTCAGTGACCACGCCCGGGGTGGGGTTCCTGCCGGTTCGACGCGGCCGGTCCCGGCTGCCGGCTCGTGAGCTTCTCGGCACGGCGATCCAGGCGTTCCGCACGCGCCGGCTGCGCGCCGCCCTATCGGCACTTGGGATCGCGATCGGAATCGGCGCGATGGTTGCGGTAGTCGGCATCGCCGCCTCGGCACAGGCGAATCTGCTTGCCGAGATCGACGCGCTCGGGACCAACCTGCTCACGGTCACCCCCGGGCAGAACTTCCTCGGCAGCGACGAGGTCCTGCCCGCCACCTCGGTGCCGATGATCGACGGAATGCATAACGTCGTGGGCGACGCGGCCGTCTACCAGCTGAGCAGCGAGGACGTCTACCGCTCGCCGTACGTCCCGACCGAGGAGACGGGCGGGATCGGCGTCGACGCCGCGGGAGACGACCTGCCTCGCGTGGTCGGCACGACGCTCGCGTCGGGGCGTTTCCTGAACGGCGTCGCCGACCAATACCCGGAGGCCGTACTCGGCGCCGAGGCCGCTTCGGTCCTTCAGATCAGCCGGATCGGTGGACGGGTGATGGTCTACCTCGGGAACCACTGGTTCGCGGTCGTCGGGATTCTCAACCCGGTCGTCCTTGACTCCTCGCTTGACTCGACCGTGTTCATCTCGCTGCCGGTCGCCGAGAAGCTGTTCGGCACCCAGCCCAGCCCGTCCGAGATCTACATCCGCGCGGACCAGAACGACGTCGACGGCGTCGCCGGCCTCCTCGCCGCAACCGCCGACCCCCAGGACGCGAGTGGCGTCAACGTCTCGCGCCCCTCCGACGCGCTCGAAGCGCGCGCCGCCGCCAAGGGCCAGTTCACCACCCTGCTCGTCGGCCTCGGCGCCGTCGCCTTGTTGGTCGGGGCGATCGGGATCGCCAACATCATGGTCATCAGCGTGCTCGAGCGCCGCGGAGAGATCGGACTACGCCGCTCACTCGGCGCAACCCGCAGCCACATCGCCGCCCAGTTCCTAAGCGAGTCAGCCATCCTCGCGATCCTGGGCGGCATCGCCGGTCTCACCCTGGGCGCCGGCGCGACCTATATCTACGCCGCAACCAGGCACGAACCGTTCATCGTGCCCCTCTACGCGCTGCTCGCGGCGCCTGCCGCCGGCCTGTCGATCGGCGCCACAGCCGGGCTCTATCCGGCGACCAAAGCGGGCCGCCTCAGCCCGACCGAGGCGCTACGCGGCGAATGACCGGCGCGGCCGGTAAGCCGGTTGCAAATCGTCCGCCCTGGGAATAAACTCGCTTAGCGAGTATATGTCCTCGATTGCTTCGCCCCAAGCCAGACATTGGCGCTCGGCCGCCGTGGCGCTCGAACTGGTGCGCCACCGCCCGCAGCTCACGCGGCGCGAGCTGGCGGGGGAGCTCGGGCTGGCCAGCGGCGCGGCCTCCGACCTGGTTGGCAGGTTGCGGGCCGCTCAACTGGTGGCGGAGCGGCCGGCACCGACACACGGGCCGGGACGGCCGACGACGAGTTTCCATGCCCACCCCAGCGGGCCGCTGGTGCTCGCGCTCGATGTGCGCCATGCCGACTGGCGACTCGCCGCGTGCGGCATCGACGGTGAGCCTGAGCTGCTCGCCTCAGGGCGCCACACCGGCAAGGATGCTCGGGCAGTTCTTCGGCGGTTGCGGGCGATCGTGACGCGGGCGGCGGATCGACTCGGCGGGCGTGCCCTCGGCGTGGGTGTCGCGGTGCCTGGGCCGGTCGCCGGAACACGCCTGCTCGACGCCACCATGCGGGGCTGGCGCGACGTGGAACTCTCCCGTGTCGGCGGCGGGCTCCCCGTGGTGGCGGGCAACGACGCCACGATGGCGGCGGTCGCGACGGCACGCACGCACCCGACGGCCGACGCCCTGTTGCATCTGGTGCTGGAGGTGGGGATCGGCGGCGCACTCGTGCTCGGCGGTCACCCGGTCCAGGGCGCTCGAGGGCTGGCCGGGGAGTTCGGCCATATGCCGTTCGGCGACCCCGGCGAGGTGTGTGGCTGTGGTGCACGCGGTTGCTGGGGAGCCAGGTTTGATCCGCCTCGGATCGCTGCGCGGTTCGGCGAGCGCGATCCCGCGGACCCACGGCGATGGTTGTACGAGCTGTTCGAGGCCGCGGAGCCGAGCGCGGACGAGCGGCGCGTGCGGTCCGAGCTGGCCGCCGACCTGGGCCGCGGCACCGCGGGACTGGTCAACGCCCTCGACCCGGACATGGTGACGCTGGGTGGGCTGGCCGGCCCACTCCGGAACGCCGCGCCACGCGATTTCGAGCACGCGTTCGAGGCCGGGCTCATGCGCGTGCACCGCGACGATGCGCCGGAGGTCATCGTCGGGGCGGCGGATGAGAACGAGGTGCTGGTGGGCGTTGCGCTCACCGCGTTCGATGAGGTCCTTGACGCACGGCGGCTCGCGCTCTGGGCCATGGATGCGCGATGAGCTACCGCCGCGACAGGTTCACCTGGACCGCATTCGCCGCGCTGTTCGCCTTTGGGTATCTGATGTCGATCCTCGGCCCCGCGCTCCCTTACATCCGTTCGGTCGAGGGGATTCCTTACCTGGTCGGCGTGCTGCACCAGGTGGCCTGGGCGGTCGGAGGAGGCCTCGCCGGCGTGCTCTCAGCGCGGGGTCTCATCCGCCTCGGTCGCCGGGCGATGATCGCTCTGGGCATCGCGGGTGGGGCCCTCGCCGGACTCGCCGTCGGCTACGGCGAGATTGCGCCGGTCACGATCGCCGGCGCGTTTCTAATGGGGCTGCTGGCCACCCTTGCTCTGATCCGCGTGTGGGCCGCGCTGGCCGATGCTCACGGGGCTCGCCGCGCCGTCGCCATGACCGAGGGGGAGGTGGCGGTCAGCCTCGCGGGCGTCGCCACGCCGCTGTTGATCGGTGCGCTGGCCGCGAGCGCCGCCACGTGGCGACTTGCGTTCGCGATTGCCGCGGTAACCGGGCTGGTCGCGGGGGCGGCGGTACTCCGCATCGACTTTCCGGCGCCAAAGCCCGCCGACCGCGAGCGCCCGCGGCGGGGGCGCGCCCAACCGACGCTGGTGATCATCTTCGCGATCGTCGCCCTGGAGTTCGCGCTCAGCTTCTGGCTCGCCAGCTACCTCAACGACGACGTCGGTCTCGCCCGAGACTCCGCGGTCGCGCTGGTCAGCGCTCTATATGCCTCCAATCTCCTCGGCCGCGTGACGGCGAGCCGGCTGGCCCGGACGCGGACCCCCGAGCGTCTCCTCGCCATCGCGTTGGGGACGGTGCTCGCCGGTCTTCCATTCCTGCTTGCCGCCACCAGTGCGACCGCCGTAGTTCCCGGCATCATCCTCGCGGGTGCCGGGATCGGCGCGCTCTTCCCGCTGACATCGTCACTGCACATCCAGGCCAGCGGGCTCACGGCTGAAGGTGCTCTCGGACAAACCCTGACGGTCGCCGCGTTCGGACAAACTGGCGGGCCGCTCGTGGCCGGCGCCATCGCCCAGGTCAGCGCGCTGCGGACCGGGCTACTGGTGTTGCCTGTGCTGACGCTGCTCGCCGGGACGGGGCTCGCCGTCCACGTGCGTCAGACGACGCGCGCTACGGCCGAGAGCTATTCGTAGTTACCTGGGCCAGGCTCTCAGGGGCCTCGTCAAGCGTCCTCGCGGGCGCGGGCACCGTCCGCCATTCACGCTTTGCCAAGACGAGCTGCCGCAGCGCACTTCTCAGGTCGCGCTCGGCCGCCTCGACGTGGTTGCTGCTCTCGACGCCTCTCCTGATCTGCTCCACGGCGATACGGGCGATCTGCTCGAGAGTCTCTTCGGCGAGACCAAGTGCTCGCTCCATGAGGTCGGCGATGTGGGCGTCGCCAGGATCCCCCATGCTCATGATTCCTCCAGCGACAGAAGATTGTTACTGCCGGTTAGCAGTGTCCCACCGCGAGCCACCGGCTGACGTGAGTCGTAACGTGCGCCCAACATATCCTCCGGCGAGCCCCGGCCGAGGGTCAGAGCGAGTGGAGGAAGTCGATCAGCCCGGGAAAGTAGTGGGTCGGGTCGTCGAACTGCGCCAGGTGACTGCCGTCGGGACAGTGCAGGTATCTGCCTCGCGGGAGCTGTTCGGCCATCCAGCGCATGTGTGCCGGATCCATCGTGTCGTGCGTGGCGCCGATCGTCAGCGTTGGCACGTCGATTTCGCCGAGGTCCCCCGACCGGTCCCAGCTCTCGAGGGTGCCGCTCAGCCCGAGTTCGCTGGGGCCCTGCATCGGGACGTAGATGGCCGGGTTGAGATGGGCAAACGTTCGCTGCACCGGGTCGGGCCACTCCGCCGCCGGCATTCGGCACACGTGCAACACGTAGTGATGCTCGATGAGGAGCTGCTCATAGCGTGGATCGTCGGTGCGTCCGTCGGCCTCCATCCGCTTTATCTCCGCAAGCACGGTTTGGTCCATCGCCGGCATCAGGACGTTCTCGGCGTACTCGTTGTACAGGCGGGAGCTCGACATCATGTTCGAGATGACCAGGCCCTTGAGGTGCTGCTGGTGGTGGACGGCGTACTCCAGGGCGAGTAAGCCGCCCCACGATTGTCCGAGCAGCACGAAGTTGCTGCGGTCGAGGCCTAGCGCCCTGCGCACCTGCTCGACCTCGTCCACGAACCGCTCGAGCGTCCAAAGCGATGAATCGTCGGGCTGGTCTGAGCGGAACGAGCCGAGCTGATCGTAGTAGTAGTACTCGATCCCCGCTCCCGGGAACCACACGTCGAAGCACTCGTACAGCTCGTCACTCGCTCCGGGTCCGCCGTGGAGCAATAGCACCTTGAGATCAGGATTCGTCCCGACCCGCCGCGTCCACACTCGGAAGTCCCCGCTCTGAGTGGTGACCGGCACCGTACGCGACCCGCCCGAAACCACATCGGACGGCTCCCAGGTCGCAGTGTCGAAGTATCCGTCGGGTGGCTGACTCATCCGGGCAGCCTACTGGCCGGGGGTGCCGAGAGGAGAACCGCTACTTTGCGGACATGCCGTTCCGCGCCATCTCGCCCGAAAAGCTCGAATGGATCACTCGGCCACACGACGAAGGAGAGCCGGCGCGCCATGTCGCCGAGCTCAGTGACGTGGCCATGTTTGCCCATACCCGAGCAAACCTGTGGCGGTATGAGCCCGGGGCGCGGGGACGCCGGCACCGGCATCCCGCTCAGGAGGAGACGTTCGTCGTCCTCGCCGGCACGCTCACGATGTATCTGGGTGATCCTCCTCAGCTTGTCGAGGTTCCACGCGGCGGGCTCATCCACGTCGACGCCGGGACGCCGCTGCAGACCGTCAACGACGGGCCGGAGGACCTGCTCGTGTACGTCTACGGGTTCCCGCCGGAGGATGAACACGCGGAGATTCTCGACCCGGCGGTCTAGGAGCGCACGCTAGGCCTCGCAGGCAAATCAGAGGTCCACCGGCTCCGACGCCCGGTAGAGCGGTTGGACGCCGAGAACGCGCAGGCGCAGGCAGGCATCGATCGCGCCGGCGCGTGAATACATCAGGGCTCGACCGTCTTCGACCAGGCAATAGGTCTCATCGACGAACGGGCCATCCCAGCCGCCGAGAAGCCCGACCGCGGTGGCCCCGCGCAGGACGGCACGGATGTAGCGCTTGCTCATGGCCGACTCATTACCCGCATTCCGCATCCGGTTATCGGTCGGAACGCACTTGGGCCGGGCTCGAGCGGCCGCGCTCGGTCGGCGTCGATTCGCGAGTGAGCCGATAACCGCCAGGCTCGCCCGGTGTCACACCCTCACGGGCGGTTACCCCTCACCCGATGTGGAAGTGGTGGTGCACGACCCCGGTGGCCGTCCAGGCCGAGAACTCGGGGATCAGCAGCAGGGCCAGAATGAGGCCGCCGACCACAGCGCTCGTGAGCGCGATCCAGCGACCCATCGTTCCGGGGGCGGCGGCGGGGCGAGACTCGGCGTCGTCTCGAACGACACCCAAAGTCTTGGCCACGCCGGGAAGGTGGCCGACGACGTGCAGGGTCATGCAGCCGACCCAGATGATGAACGTGGCCTTGTGGAGGAGCAGCCACGGATAGCTGTGGCCCGGCCCGACGATCAGCAGGATGCCGCCCGTGGCCAGGACCCCGAGCGTCGAGAGCAGAACCATGGGTCCGAGGAGGCGGAGAATCAGCGCGGGCGGTCCCTTCCGGCGGTACGTCGGGTTGCCCGTGTAATACCGGACGAATCGGTAACCAACGCTTGACATCTTGAGCAGAACCGGTCCGAGGAGCAGCATTCCGACGAAAAGGTGAAGCCACACCAGCTGGTGCAGATCTACGATCGTCACCCCGATCACGGCAAGCTGCACGAGCAGGATCATGCCGGTGAGGGTCGTCAGGTGCTCATTGCCGTCGGTGCCACCGCCGCGGATCCGGCTGATGGAGGTGGGGCGCGCGGAGCGCGCGACCGGTGGCCGGCGCGATCCCTCGCGCGGGATCGGGATGACGTTCTCGCCTGTTCCTACGCTCACGGCTATGGAACGGCGCCGGCCGGCCGAAGCTTGTTAGCCGAAGAGCTTTCTCATCCTGGCCGCGCGGGGGTGCCTGAGCGTGAGCGGTGCCACCGCCCGCGCACACCCTTCGCTCAGAACGACTTGTAGTGCCCGTTTCGGAACGTGATGCCGTGCTTGGCTCCGTTCCGACAGGTCACAGCGTGCGCGCTGATCTTGCACGTCACGTCGCGTGCGCTCCAGGTGCGTCCGGCGCCGAGCGTCCTCGGGGTCGCGGTGGAGGGGTATGAGTCCTGGCTGATCAGCACCAGGTGCGGCTTCCCCGTCGCGGCGAGTGTCACCCCGGGATCCCCCTCGTTCGGGGACGAGTGCGGCGGGCGGGGCACCCCGGTGCCCTGGCAGAGGACCTTCGTCTTGCTGAGCACGGGGTTCTCCACCCCGCAGATGACGTTCAGGCCAGGGTCCTCCCATACGGCCGTATGGGAGGTGGGCTTGGTCAGCGGTACACCCGAGGCGGCGGCTGCAGCCACGGTCGCGGCGACCGCGCTGATCAGGAGTCCGATCGTGACCGTCGACAGCTTGCGTCTCACGATGTGGGATCCTCGCCGCTCGGGGCTCACCAGTCAAGCTCGGGTGACGTTTGACACGAGGACGGCTTGCGAGATAGGGTCCCGCGCGCATCTGGAAGCGGGCCGTGGGGACGGCCCATAGCGGAGGTGGAGCACATGACAGGGGAGATGCCGGGATGGCGAAATGGCTCGCGCGCGTCGCCGTGGCGTTTGCGCTGGTGAGCGGTTCGCTGTTGGGACTGTCCGCGGCGATGGCCGCCTCGGTGGCGCCGAAGCGCGTGGGCGCTGCGCCCCGCTACCCGGCCGGGGCGCGGGCGGTGGGCGCGCTTTCCTCCTCGACCGCGGTCCCGATCCTGGTGGCGCTCAGTCCCCGTGATCCGGCTGCACTCGCGAGCTACGCCTCTGCGGTGTCGGAGCCGGGGTCAAGCCTCTACCACCACTTCCTGACCGTGGCTCAGTTCCGGGCCCGGTTCGCGCCGACGTCTCCGCAGATCGCCGCCGTCGAGGCCTCGCTGCGATCACATGGCCTGGCGCCGGGCACGGTGACCGCCAACGGCCTGCTGATCCCGGTGCGCACGAGTGCGGGGCGCCTGGCGAGCGCGTTCGGGACATCGTTTGAGCAGGTCAAGCTGGCCTCGGGGCGCACGGCCTACGCCAACACGCGCGCGCCGCAGTTCGACGCGTCCGTGGCCGGCCTCATTCAGGGCGTGATCGGACTCGACACCCTGACCCGACCGCACGCCCTGTCGCTGGAACTGCCCCACGCGTCCGCCGGGCACTCCGGGCCGCGGGTCGCTCACGCGGCAGCGGCCACCGGTGGCCCGCAGCCGTGCTCGGCGGCCTCCAGCGCCGCCCCGGGTCAGTACGCCTACACGGCGAACGAGCTTGCCGGTGCATACAACTTCAACACCCTGTACGGCAACGGCGACGAGGGGGCGGGCATCAACGTGGCGCTGTTTGAGCTCGAGCCGAACAGCACATCGGACATCGCCGCCTACCAGTCCTGCTACGGGACCAGCACGACCGTCAACTACATCAAGGAGGACGGTGGGGCGGGCACGGGCTCTGGCCAGGGCGAGGCGGCGCTCGACATCGAGGATGTCATCGGTCTGGCGCCGAAGGCGACCATCGACGTCTACCAGGCTCCCAACAGCAATACGGGCCTGATCGACAACTACAGCGCGATCGTCGACAAGGACACCGACCAGGTTGTCTCCACCTCGTGGGGAGAGTGCGAGTCGGAGTCGGGCGCGAGCATCATCAGCGAGGAGGGGACTCTGTTCGAGCAGGCGGCGACGCAGGGCCAGACGATCTATGCCGCGGCCGGCGACGACGGCTCGACCGACTGCGGGACCTCCAGCCTGGCGGTCGATGATCCGGGCAGCCAGCCTTACGTGACCGGCGTGGGTGGCCTGACCATGTCGACCACGAGCTACCCGCCGTCGGAGACGGTGTGGAACGAATCGACCAACCTGGCTGGCTCGGGCGGCGGTGGCATCTCGATCTCGCACACCATGCCGACCTACCAATCCGGTGCGCCGTCGTCGCTGAACGTGATCAACAGCCACTCGTCGGGAACGCGGTGCGGCGCACCGTCCGGCAGCTATTGCCGCGAGGTGCCCGACGTCTCCGCCGACGCCGATCCATACACCGGCTATCTCATCTATTACGAGGGGAGCTGGGCCGGGATCGGCGGTACGAGCGCGGCGGCGCCGTTGTGGGCGGCGTTCACGGCGCTCGTTGACGCCTCAAGTAGCTGCGCCGGGAAGTCGATCGGGTTCGCCAATCCCCTGCTGTACAACGCCGCGGCGAGCGGCTACTCGAGCGACTTCACCGATGTCATCTCGGGCAACAACGACTACACCCCCGACGGCTACCTCGGCGGGCTCTACCCCGCAGGCACCGCCTACGACATGGCTTCTGGCCTTGGCAGCCCTGACGGTGCCACCCTGCCCGCCGCGCTGTGCGGCGGCGAGAGCACGACCGCCAACACGGTGACGGTGACCAACCCGGGCAGTCAGACGAGCACGGTCGGGACGGCGGTCAGCCTTCAGATCAAGGCGAGCGACTCGGCTTCGGGTCAGACGCTGACGTACTCGGCCAGCGGGTTGCCGGCCGGTCTTTCGATCAACAGCTCGAGCGGGCTGATCAGCGGGACGCCGACGACGGCTGGGTCGAGCAGCGTCACGGTTACGGCCAAGGACACGACCGGCGCGTCGGGCAGCACATCGTTCAGCTGGACGGTGAACTCGAGCGGCGGCACGTGTACGGCGAAGCAGCTGCTCGGCAACCCCGGGTTCGAATCCGGTAACACGGTGTGGTCGGCGACGGCCGAGGTGATCCTCAACAACAGCGAGACCGAGCCCTACGAGGTCTCGCACTCGGGCTCGTGGTTTGCGTGGTTGGACGGGTACGGGACTCCGCACACCGACACGGTGGCCCAGACGGTGACCCTGCCCACCGGTTGCACGCACTACACGCTGTCCTTCTGGAAGCACATCGACACTTCGGAAGTCACGTCCTCCGGAGTCGACACCCTCAAGGTGCAGCTGCTGAACTCGGGCGGCACCGTGCTGGCGACGCTGGCCACCTTCTCCAACCTCAACGCGGCCAGTGGCTACCAGCAGGTGAGCTGCAGCATTGCCGGGTATGCGGGCCAGAAGGTGACGTTGAAGTTCACCGGAACCGAAACGGATAAGGGCGACGGGACGACCGACTTCTGCCTCGATGACACCGCGATCAACGTGTCGTAGGTATTGGCGAGGAACTGGTCAGGCAACTACACATACCGGGCGCGCGCAACTCACGCGCCCTCCACGACGGCTGACCTTCAGCAGACCATAGCCGCGCTGCCGCGAGTGAGGGCGCTGGGCTCGCGCCACTCGTTCACGGACTTAGCGGACTCGGAGGAGCTGGTAAGCCTGGACGCCCTCCCTCGGGAGGTGGCGATCGATCGGGCCAACATGACGGTGTCCGTGAACGGCGCCATCCGCTACGGCGAGCTCGCCGAGGCGCTCGCGGGAGAGGGGCTTGCCCTCCACAACCTGGCGTCGCTACCGCATATCGCGGTGGCCGGCGCGGTGGCGACGGGCACGCACGGGTCCGGCGATCGCAACGGCAACCTCGCGACCGCAGTTTCGTCGCTCCAGTTCGTGACCTCGGACGGCAATATCGTGGAGGCGAGGAGGGGGGACCCCGATTTCGACGGTATGGTCGTCGGCCTGGGTGCGGTGGGGGCGATCACGCGGATAACCCTCGACGTCGAACCCGAGTACCGGGTGCGTCAGCAGGTCTTCGAGGGCATGCCGTGGGGGACCTTGTTCGAGCACTTTGACGAGATCACGACGAGCGGTTACAGCGTCAGCGTATTCACGCGGTGGGGCGAGGCGATCGATCAGGTATGGGTCAAGAGCCGGGAGCACTCGGAGCCGCTGGGCGACCGGTTCTTCGGGGCTGGTGCCGCGCCCGAGGACCGCCACCCGATCCTTGGGGTCGACCCGGTCAACTGCACGCCGCAGATGGGGGTGCCGGGCCGGTGGTCGGAACGTCTGCCTCATTTCAAGATGGGATTCACTCCGAGCAGCGGCGCCGAGATCCAGAGCGAGTACATCGTCGCCCGCGAGGACGCGATTGGCGCGATCGAGGCCGTGCGCAACCTCGTCGCGCCGTTCCGGTCGTTGATCCAGGTGAGCGAGATCAGAACCGTCGCTGCAGACACCTTGTGGATGAGCCCGCAGTTTGGCCAGGACACAGTCGCCCTTCATTTCACGTGGGAACGCCGCCAGGAGGACGTCGAGGAAGCGCTCGTGATCCTTGAGACCGCGCTGGCTCCGTTCAATCCCCGACCGCACTGGGGCAAGCTGTTCTTGGCGCGCGCGGATACCCTGGGTCGCGCCTACGAGCGTCTCCCCGATTTCGCCGCGCTCCTGGAGCGGCTCGACCCGCGTGGGGCGTTCCGCAACAGATGGCTCCATGACCACGTGTTGGGGTAGCGGGCCGCGACGCCGACGGCGTCCCCGGTGCTGCTCGCGACATCGATCATCTACTGCGCTGCGATGAGGACGCCGGTGAGAAAGCTGACGAGCGCCTCGTGCCCGTCCAGCGGAAGCACGGTCGAGACGTACTGATCGGGGCGTACGACGACCATGCAGCCGGCTTCTCGGTTCACGCCTCGCAGCTCAAAGATGTCGCCCGCCGTCGGGTCCGGGCAGAACATCTTTTCGTAGTCGATCAGCGCGAACTTTCCCTTCCTCGGCAGGAGGACGGCCGGCATCTCGTCGAGGTCAAGGTCACGATGGCCCTGCTGGAAGGTCGCGCGCAGGTCGATCAGTGAGTCGGGGTCATCGCCCGCCGGGGTGAAGCGCTTGATCGGCGAGCGCTCCGACTGCAGGAACTCGCACAGCGCTCGGGCCCGGGAGCCTGCCCGCGTCGGGTCGGCACGGTCTGCGAACAGGTAGATGCGCCAGGCGCCGTCCGCCCGCGCCGCGTGGCCGAGATGGACGGGCTTGGCATCCGCCAGACGGACGACCCGCGCGGAGTGGAATCGCGTACCGATCGAAAAACCCTCGGCCAGGTGCTGGAACTCCGCCTCGCCGGTGATCATCGACGGGGCGTACCTGGTCGCGACGCCCGCCGTGAAGCGCCCCTGGGCGATGAAGTGACGCTGGAACTCGGCTGGGTCGCCGTCATCTGGATCGACGCCGTCTGGGTCGACGCCGGCGGACGTCCTCGCGCGGGCGCGGAACCTCCTGGAGAAATCGCGGTCGAAATCAATCAGCTGCTTGGCGACGGCCTGACGCTCCTCGGAGTAGGTGTGCAGTAGTTCAGGCTTGGCCCTTCCTCTGAGCACCCAGGCCAGCTTCCAGCCGAGGTTCCAGGCGTCGGCCATCGACACGTTCATCCCCTGGCCCGCCTTGGCGCTGTGGGTGTGGCAGGCATCGCCCGCGATGAATACCCGCGGCAGACGGCGCGACATCTCACTCACGGGTACGTCGTCGAACTTGTCGCACAGCCGCTGGCCGATCTGGTAGACCGACGACCAGCCGACGTCCTTGATCTGGACCGTATACGGGTGCATGATGCGATTCGCGACGTCGGCCAGCTTCTCGGGAGTGACTCTGCGGCTCTGCAGCATCTCGGAGTCACTGACCTCGTCCAGTTCGATGTAGAACCGGACGAGAAAGCCGCCCTCGCGCGGGATGATGAGGATGTTGCCCTCGTTCGCCGAGGAAATCGCGCACTTGACGCGGATGTCAGGAAAGTCACTGACCGCCAGCGCGTCCATCACTCCCCAGGACTCGTTCGTCGCGTCGCCCACCAGCTCGCGACCGATGGCAGGCCGGATAGCGCTGCGCGCTCCGTCGCATCCGACCACATACTTCGCCCGGATGATCGAAGTATCCCCGGTGTCCTCCGGCCCGTCGACGTGTCGCAGGGTGACAGTCACCGGGTACTCGGACCCATCGCCGGTGTCGATTTCGACCTCGCTCGCGCGCAGGCCATAGAACGGCGCCAGCCGGCCGGCCGACCGCTCCATGTGATCGCGAAGGTAGGCCAGCATCCTGGCCTGATTGACGATCACGTGCGGGAACTCCGACAGGTCCTCGTCGGTGTCCCGGATGCGGCCGGCACGCTTGATCCTCGTCTGGTCGTCCGGGTCCGGCCGCCAGAAGCAGACCTCGTTGACCCAGTAGGCCTCGTTCACTAGGCGATCCGCCAACCCGAACGCCTCGAACATCTCGACGGTGCGACACGCCACTCCATCGGCCTGGCCGACCTGGAGCGGGCCGGGCTTGCGGTCGATGACCGCGGTCCGGATGTCGGGAAAGTTGCTCATCTGCGCGGCGAGGACCAGTCCGGCCGGCCCGCACCCGACGATCAGCACGTCGACCCGTTCGGGCAGCTCGCCTGGCTGCTCGGAGACGGACGGGTCCGGGTCCTCGATGAACGGGTCGCCCGGCGTATAGCCGTTCAGATAGAACTGCATCGTCAGAGGTCGTGCTCGTAGATGACGAACGAGGTCAGCCGCGCGACGGTGTCATAGAGCGAACGCGCCGCCCCGTTGAACTGCTGGGTCGTCCAATAGACGCGACCCGCGCCGCGCTCGCGCGCGTTCGCGTAGAGCGCGTCGATGAGCCTGTTTGCCACGCCCGACCCGCGCGAGGCGGGGTCGACGAACAGATCCTCCAGGTAGCAGTACGAGCTCTCCGTCCAGGTGCTGGGATGAAAGACAAGGTGGGCAAGGCCCAATGCCCTGTCCTGCGGATCGACCGCCACCAGGCCGACGAGGTCGCCATCGGGCTCGCACAGCCTGGCGAAGGTCGTGTCCGAGGTGCCGGGCGCCAGCTCGGCCCGGTAGAACCGCAGGTACTGGTCCCATAGCCGTTGCCAGGCCTCCCGATCGCCGGCGCGCAGGCGCCGTACGGTGATGTCTGCAGTCATTGCCTCACACCTCTGCTCACTCTCGAGTAGCGCTTCTCGCCGACCATTCTGACCGGCGCAATCGACGGCGAATCTACCGGAGCCTAGACTCCGCTACGGGATGGCGGCTTCAGAAAGCAGCAAACCGATGCGTCGCTCGGCGCTGGCCAACCGCGAACGGATCCTGGCCGCGGCCGAGGCCGTGTTCGGCGCCGACGGGGCGCGCGGCTCGACCGAGGACGTCGCCGAGCTGGCCGGCGTCGGCATCGCCACGGTGTTCCGGCACTTCCCGACCAAGGAACAGCTCATCGAGGCGACCCTCGTACGCCACTTCCACCAGCTCGATGAGCACGCCATCGAGGTCGCCGGCGCTCTCGATCCGGATCAGGCGCTCCGCCAGCTCATGGCGACGATGATCGATACGGGTGCCACCAAGCTCACGCTCGTATCGCTCGTCGGAGAGCGCGGCGAGATCCCGCCGGTGGTCCAGGAGGCCGCGGAGACGCTGCGCGCCACCATGGACCGGATCCTCGCGCGGGCCAAGGCGGCCGGCGCGGTTCAGCAGGACGTGAGCGTCGACGAGTTGTTTGTTCTCGTCCGCGGGCTCGCCCAGGCCGCCGCCACGCTCCCGCTGGCGCCGGGGACACTGAGCGGCGCGATCGAGATCGTCTACCGAGGGCTCGCCCCGTCTCGCTAGCGGGGCGGCCGGGGTGGCCGGGGCGGCCGGGGCGGCCGTGGCTGCGCGGGCGCCGGGATCGTCCTCGTGACTGGCTAGCATGCGGCGCGATGCCGAGTCCCGTTTTGCGTCGGGGACTCGTCACCGTGGCGGGCCCGCTGCTTGCGATGGGGGTCGCGGTGGTGGTGGTCCTTGCGCTCGCAGCTTGCGGAAGCACCCACCATCGCCATGTGACGGCTCCGGTCGCGTCCGCGCCTCCGCCCCCGCCCAAACCGCCCGCGCCCCCGCCCAAGCCGCGCCCGGTGGCGATCGACAACCCGTGGCCACTCTACGGCTACAACCTGGCGCGCACTCGCTTCTTCCCGAACTCGGCCAACCTCGATCCGCCCCTGCAACAGGGCTGGGCGTTCCACGACGGCGCGCTGCTCGAGTTCCCGCCGGTGATCTACAACAACACCCTCTACTTCGAGGACGCGAATGGATGGGCCAGCGCCCTGACCACGACGAACGGTCACCTGATCTGGCACCGCAGGATTGGCACGCTGGCCGCCGCCTCGCCGGCGCTCGACATCGCCCACAAGCTCGTGTTCTTCACGCTGCTGTCCACAACTCCCGGCGCCCGCCAGCCGGGCAACGGCGCGGTCGTGGCCCTGTCGATGAGCACCGGGAAGGTGGTCTGGTCGCACGCGCTCCCGCCGGGTAGCGAGTCCTCGCCGCTCGTGCACGGCCTCAGCGTGTTCCTGGGCGATCAGGACGGCACCGTGTACTCGTTCCGGACCTACGACGGGCACGTCAACTGGACCTTCCAGGCCAACGGCGCGGTGAAGGGCGGCGTCGCGTTCGCTCATAACACGCTGTACTTCGGGGACTACGGCGCTCGCGTGTACGCCGTCAACGCCGCCGACGGCGGCGAGGTTTGGTCGGCAAGTGGTGGCGACACGTTCTACTCGACGCCCGCGGTCGCCTTCGGCCGGGTTTATATCGGCAGTACGAGCGGGACCGTGTACGCGTACTGGGCCAACTCCGGGGCAGTCGCATGGACCGCGTCCACAGGAGCGTACGTCTACGCCTCGCCGGCGGTGGCTGTCGTCCCGGGCCTGGGCCCCACCGTGTACATCGGCTCCTACGACGGTCACCTCTATGCCTACGACGCGGACGATGGGGGCTTGCGCTGGAGCCACGCAGCCGGCGGGCGGATCGACGGCTCGGCGACGGTCGTCGGCAATGTCGTCTACTACGCCGACCTCGGCCTGAACAAGACCACCGGCCTCAACTGGCGTACGGGGGCGCCCGTGTTCTCGTTCCCAGACGGCGAGTTCACGCCGGTCATTGCCGACGGCAAGGTCGTTTTCCTGATCGGCTACTCGACGATCTACCAGATGATCCCACGGCGTTGAACGCGCTCGGGGGCGCCGAATCAGCTCGCGCCCGGCATCGCACCGATCAGGCCGACGCACCGCGCGGCCGCCTCGATGGCTAGCTGCGGGCCACCGACGAGGTAGCCGGCCGCCAGAGCGTCGCCGGCGCCGGTCGTGTCGAGGACGGCGACCGCTGGGGCGGGGTACGGGCCCTCGGGAAACTCCGCGCCCCGCGCCCCGAGCTTGATCACCCAGTTGGCGTCGAAGCCGGGCACCGCGGCGCGCTCCGCCTCGGTGGCGAACACGAGATCGGGCTGCAACGCCTCGAGATGTGCCGCGAACCGACCGGCGCCCACGCGCTCGATGTCGGGAGCCGATGCCAGGTCGACGGTCACGCGAGTGGCGTGCCGGGCGGCTTCGACGGCAGCCTCGGCCATGCGTTCGCGAAACAGGCAGTAGCCAGAGACATGGAGCACGTCGCAGGATCGGACCCACGACGGATCGAGCTCGGACGCGTCGAGCGTTGCCGTCAGGCCCGGATCGGAGGCCATCGTCCGCTGACCGCTGGGGCCGCGAAGCGAGACGACCACGCCGCCGCGCCCGTCCTGCACCGGCCCGCAGATCTCGACACCGTGACGAGCGAGCTCGGCCACCGCGAGCTCGCTCGCGGCGTCGGTTCCCCGCTTACAGATGAGGCGGCTGGAGGCGCCGAAAGCCCCCGCCCATGCGGCCACGTTTGCGGCCTGACCGCCGGCGCCGAGACGGATCGCCGCAGGAGTGTCGGCGTCGGACGTGAGCGGGCCGTTCGGTACGACGACGACGTCGAGGATCAGGTCTCCAAGCGTGCAGATGGACGGAGGACGGGTGCTCTCGGCCGGTTCGGTACGTTGCGTCCGTGAGTTACGCACAGCGCCATGTTGTCGTGTCCGACAGGGTGGCGGAGGCGTTGCGGGACGGGGTGCCCGTGGTCGCGCTCGAGTCGACGATCATCACGCACGGCCTGCCGCGCCCGGAGAACCTCGAGGCCGGGCGGGAATTCGAGCGGACGGTCGCCGAGCACGGCGCGGTCCCCGCGACCATCGGACTGCTCGACGGCGTCGCCCGGGTTGGGCTCGAAAGCGATGAGCTCGAGCGGCTCGGGACGGTCGAGGCTCCGCTCAAGCTGAGCGCGAGAGACCTCCCGGTGGCGGTTGCGCAGAGCGCGACCGGCGGGACGACGGTGGCGGCGACGGCGCTGCTCGCGTCGCGGGCCGGAATCCGTGTCTTCGCCACCGGTGGGATCGGCGGCGTTCACCGTAATGCCGCAACCACGTTCGACGAGTCGGCTGACCTGGGGATCCTGGCGCGCTGCCGGATCACGGTCGTCTCCGGCGGTGTCAAGTCGATCCTCGACATCGGCGCCACGCTCGAGCGGCTGGAGACACTCGGTGTCACCGTGCTCGTGCTTGGCACGGACCGCTTTCCGGCGTTCTGGCTGACCGACAGCGGTTACACGGTCGACACCCCGGTTGCCACCCCCGGGCAGATCGCCGAGGTCATGCGGGCGTCCGATGAGCTGTCGCTTCCCGGGGCGATCCTCGTCGCCAACCCGTTGGCCCAGGACGCACAGCTGGACCCCGCCACCCACGACCGCCTGCTGTCCGAGGCGCTCGAGGCCGCCGAGACGGCGTCCGTGCGGGGCAAGGAGATCACCCCGTTCCTGCTCGATTACATCCACGAGCACACGGGTCGGAACAGTGTGGCCGTGAACCTCGAGATCGTCCGCGGCAACTGCAGGCTGGGCGCGGAGATCGCGCGAGCCTGGTGTCAGACCATGCGTTGAGCTGCCCGTCGGGCGTGGACACCCCGGTATATGTGGTGTGAGCACGTCTCCGACTTAGAGCGCCGGGTCATCGTGTCAAGCTGACCCACTGGCCGGCACGTGGAAGGTGGGTTCCGATGGGTCTGCGCAGGTACCCGGCGGTTGTCCTTGTTGCCGCTCTGTTGGGGTGGGCCGGTTTGGTGACCGCGCCGAGTGCGTGGGCCGGGACCGTGAACGTCAACACGCTGGCACACGTCGCGTATATCGGCGAGACGACCAGTGGGTTCCACTGGGTGGGCACGGTGACCGATCCCGCGCTTGGCAACGGTGCGCTGACGGCGACCCTACGCCTCGTTCCCGGCGGATATGCCGGAACGGCCACGATCCTCAACCCGTCCGGGAGCCTGACGGGGGCTGTCAGGGCGACCTTTCGCGAGCAGGGACAGCTTGTGCACTTCGGCCTGACCGCCGACATCACGGCGGCGAGCGGCCGATTCGCCGGTGCACGAGGCACGCTGACGGGGACGGCGCTCGTGACCGCCACGCTCGCGATAGGGACGCTGCGACTCCATGGAACTCTGCACGGAGCGTCGGGGCGGGCGCCCGCGCCGCTGGGCGGTCCCCGCGTTCGGCGCGTGGACGGCCACTTCCTGGGCGCCGGGTTGAGCCTCGCCCGCGACGGGGTCTTCACGGCCGTCGGCTCCGTCACCGGTCTGGTCCCCGGGCCCGCCGTCATGGTGGCGCACGAACGCGCCACGACAACGAGCGCCCATGGCACCTTGACCCTGTATGCCGCCGGGGGCACCCTCACCGGCGTGTTCAACGTGCGGTATCCCGGCGGCAACCAGGTGCGCGTCGAGACGGGCACGTACACGTTCAGCCGCGGGTCTGGGGACCTCAGCGGCGCTCACACCACCCCGCTGATGGTCCGTGGGGTGCGCGAACTGCAATCGGAGCGGATCTCCACGCGCATGAAGGGAACGTTCACCCTGTGACCCGCGCGGCGACGCGTATCGTTGCGCTGGCCCTGGCGCTTGCCGCGATGGCGGTCTCGGCAGCGACCGCCGGCGCGACCACGCTCGTCAACGAGACGTTCAGCCACAGCACGCCGGATAACCCCAACTGGCTCGTCGGCGGGTTGCTCGGCACGGACTCCGACAACCCGTGCCTGACCGCTGGGACCAACACGTCGCAGAGCCCGATCCCCGGATGTCCCGCCAACCAACCCGCGATCCCCACCGGAGGCGATCCCAACGGGCAGGGCGCGCTGCGGCTCACGTCCGACGCCGACGACAACACGGGATTTGTCCTGTACAAGGACGCGCTTCCGTTCACCGCCGGGCTCGACGTCACGTTCAGCTTCTACGACTACGACACCGTCCCCACGTTCGTATCCAGCGGCGCAGATGGGCTCAGTTTCTTCTTGGCCGACGGCTCCCAGTCGCTCGTGACCCCCGGCGGCTTCGGGGGCAGTCTCGGCTACGCCCAGACGACCGATCCGTTCCCGGTCGACGGCATCCTCGGCGGGTACCTCGGCGTCGGGTTCGACGAGTATGGGAACTTCGGGAACAACCTCGAGGGACGCGGGAACGGATGCAATCAGCCCGACGGCGGCTTCTATCCCAACTACGTGACGCTGCGCGGCCCCGGCACCGGTCAGACCGGATATTGCATCCTTGACCGCGTCCCCGTCGCCTCACTGGGGGCGATCGATGACCCCTCCGCCAAGACCCGAACCGCCGCGGGTGTCAAGCGGATCGTGCACATCGTCGTCGACCCGCCGGCGCAGGCGGGCGCCCAGATCCTCGTTCAGATGGACTTCGGCAGCGGGATGCAAACCATCATGGATGAGCCCGAACCAGCCAATCCGCCGGCCACGTTCAAGTTCGGGTTCGCCGCGAGCACCGGCGGCGCCAACAACATCCACGAGATCAACGCCACCGTCATCAACACGATCCTGCCGGTGCCGCGGCTGGGCATCACCAAGACCGACGACGGGCCGTTCCTCGTTGGCGGGACGGGGACGTTCACCCTGACCCCGACGGTGCAGGCGGGCTCTGATGTCGGCCCCGAGACAGACCCCGTGACCGTGACCGACACGCTCCCCGCGGGGACCCTGAACGGTGTACCGAGCGGGACCGGCTGGGACTGCTCGGCGTCCGCGGGAACCAGCGTCAGCTGCACCTACCCGGCGAGCGCGAGCGCGCCGATCGCCGCCGGGACGACGCTGCCGGCGATCACGGTCCCGGTCGTGTTCGGGCCGGAGGAGTCGGGCATCTTCACCAACACCGCGCAGGTCAACTCCCAGGACAACGCGAACACGCCGCAGGCGAGCTCCGCCTCCGACACCTTCAAGGTCCTCCCCGTCGGCCAGAACGATTCCGCCACGACCACGGTGGGCGTGCCGGTCGGGGTCGCGATCCTCAGCGTCGATCACGGCAGCCTCCAGCCTGGCAGCGTGATCATCGTCAGCCAACCAGCTCATGGCACCGTGGCCTGGAACGACCAGACCCAAGAGGCGATCTACACGCCTGACCCCGGATGGAGCGGGATCGACACCTTCACCTACACCGTGTCCGACGCGTACGGCCAACTGCTCACTCAGACGGTGACCATTACCGTCACCCCGCAGGCTCGGGATGACAGCGGTGTTACTCCGGAGGCCACTCCCATCACCGTCGACGTACTGGCCAACGACCTAGGCAATCTCGATCCGGCCACAGTCGCGGTCGCCACGCCGCCCGGGCATGGCACTGTCAGCGTGGATCCGTCGACAGGCAAGACCACCTACACGCCAGCGGCTGGCTTCAGCGGGCAGGACACCTACGTGTACACGGTTAAGGATCATGACGGGCAGGCTACGAGCGCGACCGTGACGATCGACGTCTATCCCGCCGCGACTTCTCCTCCTCCGACCGCCCAAGCCGAGCCCGCCGTCGTCGGCCACGCGGATCTTGTCATCACCAAGACGGTGTCACCGAAGGTCGCCGGCGTCGACGATGTCCTTACCTACACCGTCACGGTCACCAATCGGGGGCCCGACACCGCCCAGGAGGTCGTCAACACCGACGCATCTAAGGGAAGGGAGCCCATCCTGTCGCTGAAGCCGAGCCAAGGCAGCTGCACACTCGAGCCGTCGCTCGAGTGCTCGTTTGGCGACATCGCGGCGGGCGCTACCGTCACCGTCATCGCCCGAGTGAGAGCGCGGTATGCAGGCGTGGTGAGCGACACGGCGGCGGTCACCGCCGACGGCCCGGATCCCGATAACAGCACGGATCACGCTACGGCGATCGTGCGAGTCCTCGCGGCGCCCCTGACGATCAAAAAGCGGGCGAGCGCAACCCACATTGAGTCCGGGTCGGCCGTGTCGTTCGCCATCCGGGTGACCAACCGTTCCGACGCTGCCGTGCATCACGTCTCGGTGTGCGACCGGTTGCCGGCAGGACTGAACCGGATTTCGGGTGGGACGGTTCGCGGGACGCAGGTGTGCTGGACCGTCAGCTCGCTCGCGTCCGGGCACAGCCGGACCTTCACGCTCCGAGCCACCGCGGTGTCCACCAGCACGCGGGTGGTGACGAACGTGGCCACGGTCGCTGCGCACGGGATCGCCACCCGCAGCGCCCGCGCCCCGGTTGTGATCATGAGCCCGGTGCCCAGCTTTACCGGCTGACCCGCCCGGACTCAGCTCGGCGGGTCGAGGCCGAGCTCGGCGATCAGCATCGTCGTGCGGGCGCCGTTCTCGCCCATCCGTTCGGGGACCGGGGCCCCGGCGGCGAGGACCATCCGCACGATTTCCCGGTATGGCTCTTGTGGCACCTCGTCGACGATGCGCATCGACGGGCCGCCCTCCGGATCGGTGCAGTGCCGGGAGCCGTGCAGGGCGGCGCCGAGTGCGCTCCCGCCATCCCTGAACGTGAGCGCCGCGCCCCGCCCGATCAGGTCGCGAGTCATCTGCACGCGGCCGCGCCAGCATGCGTGGCCGAGTGGAATCTCCTCGCTGTCGGGGTCGCCGTCGACGCGGGCGCCCGCATCGAGCAGCCGGCGCATGGCCTCGAGGTGACCGCCCTCAACCGAGGCCATCACCAGCTCGTCGAGTAGTGAAGTGCGGATCCCGTCAGGTCGGCCAGTCTGGCCTCCCGAGAGGTAGCGGCCGAGCGCCTGGTCCTCATCGGTGACGTTGGTCTCGTCGGCGCCACGCTCGCGTAGGACCCGGGCGACGGGGTCGTCTCCCCAGCGGACGGCCACCTGCAGCGGGGTGAGGCCGTGCTGGTTGGGGGCGTCGATCGGCGCCCCGGCGTCGAGCAGCGCGGCGATCGTTCGCGGCGGGCGGCGACGCCACACCGCCTGGTGCAGGTGGCCGTCGGTCGCCCGCGCACCGTGTGTGCAGAACATCTCGATCATCTCGGGGTTGGGAAAGTTGAGCGCCCGACCGAGGTCGTAATCGACGAAGTCCTGCCGGCAGCCGGCGTCGATCACGAGCATCGCGCACGTCGGATCGGGGAACTCGCAGGCGTGGTAGAGCACCTCGTTGCCGTGGTAGCCGTCGCGGTCGTCCGTGGGATCCGCGCCCGCGTCGAGCAGCATCCGCGTGAGCTCGGGATCGCCGGCGATCCCGGCCGCGCCGTAGAGCGGGACCTGAAGCCACTTCTGCTCGGTGATGAAGAAGGCATTCGGGTCGGCACCGGCCGCAAGCAGCCGCCGGACCACCTCGCGGATTCCCGCCGCTCGTTGTGGATCGCCGCGAAGCAACCGTGAGAAGCACGCGTACAGGATCGGCTGCCAGCCGTTGGGTCCAGTCGGCTCGCTGGCGGCGAGCGGGCGCGCCGCGAGTCGGCGGTACACCTCGTCGGGCTCACCGGTCGCGCAGGCGCAGGCCAGGTCGTGACGGGCGAGCTCCGGATCGGCCTCGAGCAGCGCCCGGGCGCGCCTCAGGTCGGCCGAGGTAACCGAGGCAATCAGTCCAGCCGCGCGCTCGGTGGCGTTGAGGGTGAGCGCCTCGACGTGGAACTTGAGGTGCGGCCAGGACCGGAATCCATACTCGCGCGCGACCGCGAGCTGCGCCAGCGCAAGGGACGGAAACTCACCTGCCTTGCGGCGGCGCTTGGCCTGCTCACGCAGGTGGCGGAGGTCCGGGCGGGGCGGAAGTGCGGACATGGGTCAGCTCCTTTCGGTCTCCGACGGATCCGCACGCCGGGCCGAAAGTCACGTCCGACACCAGTCACGCCGCTCGCTGCTGACAGGTGGGCCTGAGGCCCTTTCCGCGGACCGGATGCGTCCTGCGCGCGCCGCTGACGATACCGCAGGAGTGCGCTCGGGGCGACTTGCATGCTTTGGAAACCGAAGCTAAGATCGCGAGTATGCTCTTATTTCCGAAGCAGGAGGGTAACGACATGACCGACCGCGCCACGACACCCCGGATCGCGCCGCTCGAGCCGCCGTACGAGCCGGCGATCGAGGCGATGCTTCTGAAGTGGATGCCGCCCGACAGCGCGGTCGAGCCGTTGGCGCTGTTTCGTACGCTGGCGGTTCACGACGAGCTGTTCGGCCGCATGCGGCCGCTCGGCGCGGGAATCCTCGGTCATGGCCGGATCGAGCCGCGGGAGCGGGAGATCGTGATCCACCGGGCGTGCGCCCGGGCCGGCGCCGAGTACGAGTGGGGGGTACACGTGACCGCTTTCGGCAAGCCGCTCGGGCTGACCGACGAGCAGATCGCCGCGACCGCGAGCGGATCGCCCGAGGAGCCTGTCTGGTCGGAGGCCGACCGGCTGCTGGTCCGGCTCGTGGACGAGCTGCACGACACGTGCGCAGTCAGCTCACCGCTCTGGTCGGCGTTGGCCGATCGCTACGCCGACGATCAGCTGCTCGAGCTCGTCATCACCGCCGGCTGGTACCGCCTGCTGTCGGGCGTGATCAACGCGGCGGGGATCCAGCTCGAGCTGTGGGCGGCTCGCTTTCCCGCGGACGCGGTGGCCGTGCGCTAGCTGCGCGCCAGTGCACCGGATATCGGACGTTTGTCGACCCGCGTCGGCGTGGCTCGCCGGCATTGGGAACTCGGTCGATCCGACTGCTCATGAGCATTTCCTCCGTGAACTCCGCGATGAGCGGCGTCATCGCCGCCCAGAGCATGTTCGGCCTGGCGGCGCAAGCCGCCTCGGGACTGACGTCTGCGGGCAGTGGGTCGGGCGGTTCGACGGCCGAGGCGGTGCAGGTCGCACTGCTCCAGAAGACACTCGACAACGAGCGCTCGCTCGTCAACATCCTCGCCTGAGGGTGCGCCTCGGCGGGGCGCTTAGGCGAGCGGTCCGGCGGCGTTCCACATCTCGATGAGCGGCCCGCCAGCCCCCCGTACCGGGTCCAGCTCGGGTAGCGGGACACGCGCGATGTTCGCCAGTACTTCGTCGCGCTCGCCCGGATCTCCCCGAGGTCCCATCCCATGCCCTCCGGATACGCGCCCACGACGAGCAGATCGGCGCTCGATCCAGTGTTGCAATGGCCGGTCCCGGCAGGCAGGACGACGACGTCGCCGGCCGACAGCTCGAAGCGATCGCCCTGCGGCCCACCCAGCATCACGCCGGCCCTGCCGCGCGCGATCCCGAGCACCTCGTGCGCCGTCGAATGGAAGTGGTGAAACGGGAAGATGCCGTCGCGCCAGGCGCCCAGCCAGCCGTGGCGGGCGAACAGCTCCTCGTGGGCAGAGGGCCCCGCGGCGGCGTCGAGCGCCCCGTGGTAGACCAGCACCGGGGAGCTTGAGTTGGGGATGCCCCCGTCGTCGTCGAAGCTGTAGCTGTCGGGATTCATGGCGCGTGGAGGTCAGTTGTAGGCGATCAGGAGCTGCGCGCCGTCCTCGGGATACACCATCGGATCTCGGAGGCGGGCGGCGTTGGCCAGGCCCGCGAGCTCGTGGTCGGTGTAGAAGTGGCCCCGGCTGGCCACCGGCTCGGGCGCCGCCGGCGTTCCGCGCAACTCGGGCCCCGGCGTGTAGATCGCCAGGCGCCCGCGCGGGTGCAGGACTCGCCGGCACTCCGTGAGCACGACCAGCGGCTCGTCGAGGAAGAAGAACACGACCGACATGGCGACGGCGGTGAACGTGTCATCGCCGAACGGCAGCTCGCCGGCGTCGCCGAGCAGCACGGTCGCGCCCCCGGCACGCTCGCCCGCGAGCGCGACCATGTCCGGACTGTGGTCGATCCCGGTGGCGCGCGCTCCGGTGGCCAGCGCATCTCGTAACAGGAGACCGCCACCACAGCCCACCTCGAGCAGGTGATCGCTCGAATCGAGTGCGAGGGCCTCGAGGATCGCCCGTCGCGCGAAGTCGTGTACGTCCTCGGCGCCGTACACCGCGCGGGCGCGTGACCCACTGGGCCGCCGCGCGGTCCGGTCGATCAGCCAGTCGTCGAAGGCCTCCTCGGACAGTCGGCTCTCGTGCCAGGCCATGAGGTCCTCATCGCCCAGCCCGAAGGCGCGCATCGTCTCCGACAATCCGCGCCGCCCGCTGGTCATGGCCAGACCGGCTTACTGATACAGGATCAGGTTGTAGGCAGCCCAGGCGAAGAACAACGCCAGCAGGGTCCAGGTCACCGGCCAGCTGACTGTCCGCAGGAACCTCCGCTCATGCTGCCCGGCGAACTGCACGAAGCCGAAGATCCCCACCAGGACAACCACATAGAGGATGATCGCGACGAGCGCCGGCGGCGCCAGCCCGATGATCGGGGCCACGATCAAACCGAGCACGACCCAGGCGCTGATGGCGAGGACATCGACGGAGACACGGGTGCGCTCGCGGCCGACGATCGTCATGAAGCCGGCGGCGCCCACCAAGGACGCAACCATGAACACACCGACTTTCCAGTGGGAGCTGAAGCCGAAGATCGCGCCCATCAAAACGCCGCCCAACCAAAGCAGCAGCGGGTTGAACACGCTCACGGCGAAGAAGCAGGCGAACATGCCCTGGGTGGAATCCCATGGGTTCGCGAACACCGGCCGGCGGAGCACCATCGCGTCGCGCAGGGCGGCGGGTGCGAGGGCGTCGCGGAACGTGGATGGGGTCTGTGGATCGGTCGTCACGCTTGAACTCCTGGAATCCTAGTGGTCCGTGGCTGATTCGTTTCCCCGCCAGAAGGCGCGCACGCGCAACTTCACTCTGGGAGCGCCGAGGAGCTTCGAGGTGGCGCCGGACGGCAGCCGGGTCGCGTTCCTGCGCTCGCCCGCGGGTGACGATCCGCGCACGGCGCTATGGGTGTACGACGTGGGGGAGGGGCGCGAACGGCTGATCGTCGATCCGGTCGATCTCACCCAGGGCACGGGCGAGGCCCTGTCGGATGAGGAGCGGGCTCGCCGAGAGCGAGTGCGGGAGACCGCGGAAGGGGTAGTCGCCTACGCCACCGATCGTGACGTGCGGATTGCCGCGTTCGTGGTGTCGGGGCGGCTGTTCGTGGCGGATCTGGTGGCGGGAGGAGCACGCGTGGTGGAGGCGCCGACGCCCGTGTTCGACCCCAGGCCCGATCCAACCGGTCGACGCGTCGCGTTCATCCACGATCGAGCCCTGCATGTCGTGCAACTGGCCGACGGCGTGGTCCGCCGCGTGGCCGGCGAGCCGGAGGAGACGGTGAGCTGGGGCATGGCGGAATTCGTGGCCGCGGAGGAGATGGAGCGCTCCCGCGGCTACTGGTGGGCACCGGACGGCGAGGCATTGCTGGTGGCCCGCGTCGAGGAGGCGCCGGTGGACCGGATGTGGATCTCCGATGTGGCCCACCCGGGCTCCCCGCCCCGGGGCGTCCGCTACCCGCGGGCAGGCACGACAAACGCCTCGGTGCAGCTGCACGTCCTGCGGCTCGGCGGCGAGCCTTCGATGCCGGTGGTGTGGGATGCCGAGGCATACCCGTATCTGGCCCGCGCCGATTGGGATGAGCACGGGCCACTGATCTCCGTTCAGGCGCGAGACCAGCGTCGATTGCTGATGCTCGGGGTCGATCCCCTGACCGGCGCGGTCACGTCGCTGGGATCGCAATCCGACGAGGCGTGGGTCGACCTCATCCCTGGGGTGCCTCGGCGGCTGTCCGGCGGCCGGCTCGTCACCGTGGCCGGTGTCGAGGACGCGATGGCGCTGCTCGTCGACGGGCGAGCGGTGACTCCTCCGACGATGGAGGTCAGGCAAGTGCTGGCGGCGTCTGAGGAGGAGCTTCTGTTCGCGGCGGTCATCGACCCCACGGAGGTTCAGGTCTACACCTGGAATGCCGAAGACGGGCTCCGCGCACTCACGAGCAGTCCGGGCGTGCACAGTGGCGCCGGGAGCGGGCCGGTGCACGTGATCGGTTCGAAGGGGATGGATCACGACGGCGCGCGGTGGGTGATTGGCGACCACGTGTTCGAATCCCGGGTTCAGCGGCCGGTACTGGCGCCGAGCGTTCAGCTGCTCACGGTGGGAGAGCGCGGGCTGCGTGTGGGGCTGGTGCTTCCCCGCGACCACGAACGAGGCCGGGCGCTGCCAGTCTTGATGGACCCGTACGGCGGCCCGCACAGTCAGCGGGTGATCGCCGACCGGCACCGGTGGCTCGAGCCGCAGTGGTTTGCCGACCAGGGTTTCGCGGTGCTCGTGGCCGACGGGCGGGGGACGCCCGGCCGGGGATGCGCATGGGCGCGCGCGGTCCGCGGCGATCTGGCTGGCCCGGTACTCGAGGATCAGATCACCGCCCTGGTCGAAGTGGCGGCACTCGAACCCGACCTCGATCTGGAACGCGTGGGAATCCGGGGCTGGTCGTTCGGCGGGTTTCTCGCCGCGCTTGCGGTCCTGCGCCGGCCCGACGTGTTTCACGTCGCGGTCGCGGGCGCGCCGGTCACCGACTGGCGGTTATACGACACGCACTACACCGAGCGCTATCTCGGGGTCGAGCCCGAGGCGGCGGACCGGGAGGCGTACGAGCGCTCGTCGCTCCTGGGCGACGCGGCGGCCCTGCGGCGTCCTCTGCTGCTGATCCACGGTCTGGTCGACGACAACGTGCTGGCCGCGCATACGCTCACGCTTTCACAGCGCCTGACCGAATCCGGCCGGCTGCATGCGGTCCTCCCGCTGACCGGGATCACCCATATGACGCCGCAGGAGGCCGTCGCCGAGAACCTCCTGACCGTACAGGTGGAGTTCCTGCGCCAGGCGCTGAGCGATCCCTCGGGTGCTTGACGGCTAGAGGTCGCCGTCGTGGCGAGGGGAGATCAGCACGTGACGAACACGACGAGCGCGACGGCTCCGAGCAGCGCCGCGGCGACGACATCGGCGCGCAGCGCCGCGGCCACGACCGAGCCGGCGACCAGGCCACTCAGGATGTGCGATACGTGGCCGGCGATCCGGCTGCGTCCGTGACGGGCGAGTCTCACATCCACAGGAACGCCCGGCCCGCCGAGCAACTTCTCGTACGCTCGCCGGGTGGATCGCAAGCAGCAGATCCGTGAGCGGGTGTGGGAGCTACTGAAGTGCGAGGGGGCCGCGCGGTTTCCCGGCGCGCGGGGCCGGATCCCTAACTTCCCCGGCGCCGAGCAGGCAGCGGCCCGGGTGGCGGAGCTTGCAGAGTGGCAGGCCGCGGCGGTGCTCAAGGCCAATCCCGACTCGCCGCAGCTGTCGGTCCGCCGGCGCGCCCGTAAGGACGGCAAGACGCTCTACATGGCGGTTCCGAGGCTGACCGCGGAGAAGCCGTTCGTCCAGGTGAACGGCGACCCAACGATCAAACGCGCGCTGGCGGAAGGCACGCCCGTCGGGCTAGATGAGCTCGGGCCGGTTGATCTCATCGTCTGTGGAACGGTGGCGGTCAACCGTCAGGGGGTGCGGGTCGGCAAGGGCGGCGGCTTCTCCGACCTGGAGTTCGCGCTGCTCGTGGAGCGCGGGTTGGTTAGCGAGGCGACGGCGATCGTCACCACCGTGCACGATCTGCAACTGCTCGACGAGGAGCTCCCCGAGACCGCGCACGACTTCCGGGTCGACGTGATCGTCACCCCCAGCTCGGTGGTGCGTCGCGCGGGTCCGGCCTCGCGCCCGCCGGGCGTGCTGTGGGACGACCTGGACGCCGAGAAGATCGAATCGATCCCGGTGCTTGCCGGCCTGAGCGCACAGGCGAGGCTAGTCAAACAGCGAGTCGACTGACACGACGATCCGCCGGGGCGGACGGCTCGGGCGCGCGTGCCCGCCCGGGACGACGTCGTCGGTGTGCTTGACGCCGCAGCGCTCGCGGACCTCGGGCGCGAGGAAGCGCGAGGGCTTGCCATACCCGTGCGCGTCGTCGCTGCCGCCGGGGCGGTGGTAGTAGCGGACAGGGACATAGAGGTGCAGCCGGCGGCGCGCCCGGGTCATCGCCACGTAGAGCAGGCGTCGCTCCTCGTCGATCGTTTCGCTGGTGCCGGCCGACATGCAGGCCGGGAAGTTGCCGTCATAGAGGGCCAGCACGTGCACGGCCTGCCACTCGAGCCCCTTGGCGGAGTGGATCGTCGAGAGCACCAGGTAGTCCTCGTCGAGATGGGGCGGGCCGGCCACATCCGCGCTCGAAATCGGCGGATCGATGACCAGCTCCGAGACGAAGCGGCCGAGGTCCGAGGCCTCGCGGGCGGCGCCCACGAGCTGGTCGAGGTCCTGGAGGCGCAGTGCGCCGTCCGGGTAGTGCCCGCGGACGAGCGGCGCCAGCGCCTGGCTCAGCCGTTCGGCACGCACGCCCGCGCGCGGTTCATCCCTGCCGTCGCGCAGCGCGGCGATCACCCCGTCGGCCGGCACGCGCGCGTCCTCGGGGAGCAGCTCGCGCGCCTGTGACCAGCCGGCCAATGGGTCGCCGTCGGTGGTCATCAGCACGTCGAGCGCGCGGCGCGCGGTCGCCGGCCCGACCCCATCAAGCAGCTGAAGCACTCGGAACCAGGAGATCTCATCGCCGAGGTTGTCGGCCAGGCGGAAGAGGGCGATCAGATCCTTGACGTGCGCGGCCTCCAGGTAGCGCAAGCCGCCGTACTTGACGAACGGGATCCGGCGGCGGGCCAGCTCGAGCTCCAGCAAAGCGCTGTCGTGCGAGGTGCGGGTCAGGACGGCCTGCTGGCGCAGCTCCATGCCCTGCTCGCGTGCCTGCAGCACCCGGTCGCTCACCTCGATGGCCTGGGCCGACTCGTCGCGGACGAACAACAGCTCGGGCCTCACGCCCCCTTCGCGCACCGCGCGAAGTTCCTTGGGGAAGGCGCGGGTCGCCTGACCAGCGAGCGCGTTGGCCACGTCGAGGATCGGCTGGGAGGAGCGGTAGTTGCGCTCCAGGTTGACCACGGTGGCGCCCGGAAAGTGGGTCGGGAAGCCGAGGATGTGCTCGACCGAGGCCGCTCGCCAGCCGTAGATGGCCTGGAAGTCGTCGCCCACGGCGGTCACCTCCTGGCAGTCGCGCCGCAGGCCGCGGACGATGTCGACCTGGAGGCCGTTGACGTCCTGGTACTCGTCGATCAGGACGTGGTCGAAGCGCCGCTCGAGCTCGCGGCCGATCACCTCGTCGGCCACCAGCGCGCGCCAGTAGACCAGCAGGTCGTCCAGGTCGATCACCCCCAATGCCTTCTTGCGCGCGGTGTAGGCCTTGAACAGCGCGCCGATCGATTCCCGGTGCTCCTCGCACCACGGGAAGCTGCTCGTCAGGACCTCGCCGAGCGGCTGCATCGCGTTGACCGTGCGCGAGTAGATGTCGAGCAGCGTGCTCTTCTTCGGGAAGCGCTGACGGCTCTGGGCGTGTCCATGCTCCTCACGGATGAGATCGAGCACGTCGGCGGCGTCGCCCGGGTCAAGCACCCCGAACCCCGCCGGCAGCCCGAGCGCGGCGGCGTGCTGGCGCACGAAGTGGTGGGCGACGGAGTGAAAGGTGCCGCCGAGAACGCCCCGGGCGCCGCCCGGCATCGCGACGAGCGCCCGGGCGCGCTGCAACATCTCGCGCGCCGCGCGGCGCGTGAAGGTGAGCAGCAGGATCCGCTCCGGGGCGATCCCCTCGCTGACGAGCCAGGCAACCCGCCCGCACAGCGTGGTGGTCTTGCCCGTACCGGCGCCGGCCAGGATGAGCAGTGGGCCGCCCGGATGGCGAACCGCCGCGCGCTGCTCGGGGTTCAGCTCCTCGAACCACGCCGGCGTTTCCGTCGCCGGGGTGCTGGTCCTGGGGGGTGGTGGAGAGCGTGTGTCGAACACGCGTTCGGACTGTACGAGCCGTACCGGACGGAGCCGGAAATGCCGGATTGGGTCATAAGTGCGCACTCGGCGGGTTCGGGGTGTCGAGTGCGCGCTTGTGGCCCATATACGTGCATGTGGGCGAACTCGGCGCTCGGTTCGGGCCGAGTGTGCGGTTATGACCCAGGCCGAGTGTGCGGTTATGACCCATGCCCGGCCGCGTCGGGGATGGGGTGGGCTCGGATGGGGTGGGGCGGCGGACTGCCCCCGGACGGATCTGAATAGCGCGCGGGTTACGCCTCGGCGACGGCCGGCCCCGCGGCCGCGCCGACGGCGGCGCGCTTGGACTCACGGGCGCGGGCCCCGGTCCGCAGCAGCGCGAGCGTCAGGGCGGAGGCAACCGCCGCAAAAGCCCCACCCAGCAGATACGCCAGGTGATACCCGCCGAGGAGCGCCGCCACGTGCGGCTGCCCGGAGGCCACGAGGTGGCTGGTCTGCGACGCCGCCGCGCTGGCCAGTACCGCGAGGCCGAGCGCGCCCCCCATCATGAACGCGGTGTTGATCAGGCCGGAGGCGATGCCGGACTCGCTCGGCTCGACGTCCCCCATCGCCGCGAGCAGTACCGGGTTGAATGCCATCCCGGCGCCAAGGCCGAGCAGGATCATGCTCGGCAGGACGTTCACCAGGTAGTCGCCGTGGAGAGGAGCCCGCGCGAACAGGAAGAGGCCGGCGGCGGCCAGACCGAGGCCGGATGCCAGGGGAGCCCGGGTCCCATACCGGCCGACGAGCTTGGCCGAGAGGCCCAGCGAGAACGCGCCCATGATCACGTTGGCGGGCAGGAACGCGAGCCCGACCTTCAGCGGGGTGTACCCGAGCACGAGCTGGAGGTAGAGCGCCGAGAGGAAGAACCAGGCGAACATCGCGCCGGCCCAGAGCACGCCGACGCCGCTTGCCGTGGCCAGGTTCCGCAGCCGGAACAGCCGGAGCGGAACCAGCGGGGTGCGGACCTGCGACTCGGTGAGGATAAACGCGGCGAACAGGACAGCTGCTCCGGCCAGCAGACCGACGGTCTGCGCCGAGAGCCAACCGGCCTGATTGCCGTTGACGATCGCGTAGACGGCGAGCATCAGCGCCGCGGTGACGATCACCGCGCCCCCGACGTCGAGCCGCTGACCGCGCAACGCACCGGCACCGCGGGGCAGAAGGCGCAGCGACAGCAGGCAGACCGCGATGCCGATCGGAACGTTGACCAGGAAGATCCAGTGCCAGTCGAGCAGGTCGGTGAGCACGCCGCCGAGCAGCACGCCGATGCTTCCTCCGCCCGCGGCGACGAAGCCGAACACGCCCATCGCCTTGGCCCGCTCGGCCGGCTCGACGAACAGTGACACGATCAGCGAGAGCGCCACCGCCGAGGCGACCGCGCCGCCGAATCCCTGGATCGCGCGGGCGACGATCAGCATTCCCTGTGATGAGGCGAGCCCGCACAGCAGGGAGGTGACGGTGAACAGAGCGATCCCGGCGATGAACAGCCGCCGCTGGCCGAACAGGTCCCCGAGCCGCCCGCCGAGCAGCAGGAACCCCCCGAACGTGAGCAGGTAGGCGTTCACCACCCAGGCGAGCGAGGTCTGGGAGAAGCCGAGGTCGACCTTGATCGTGGGCAGGGCGACCCCGACGATCGTTGAGTCGAGGACGTTCATCAGCGAGCCCAGGCAGATCACGATGAGCGCAATCCAGCGGGCGCGGTCGGGAGAGTGCATCGGGCGGCTCCTCTGCGTTCGCATAAGTGGCATCACCACCTACGACTCTCGAGGCGCGCCGGATTCATCGGCGCCGCTGCGCTGGGCCGGCGGCGCGTGAGGATCAGCCGACTTGGGGCGGCAGCCGCTTGACCGTGCGCAACCTGAGGTACGCGTCGTAGACCAGTATCTGGCCGCCGCCGAGGTCGCGCAGGAGCTGCTCGGCCAGCACTTCCGCCTCGGCGAAAGTCGGGCACGAGCCGCGCGTGCCCACCTCGTCTTCGACACGCCACGCGCCCCGGGGGCCTGGACGGACGCGCAGGGATGCGGTCCTCGGCCTGGTTCCAACCTGTCCCAAGCTCTGCGTGGTGCTCATGTCATCGCCCGCGCGCTGCGTAGCGGTTCAGTTGTCACGACTACTCCCTATGTGATCGCCAATCTGGGGAGTCGTCCGAGTCGACACGAGTCCACGCAAGCGTTGCGCCGTTCGATCCGTCCAACCTTCCAGACACCGAGCGGGAAAGCCTCGCCCGCGATTGGTTTTAGCACGCCACCGAGTGCCAGGCAAGGCGACTCGACGAGCGTTCACCGGCGCGTCGCAGGTCGGTTCCAGGTTGTTTACGTTGCAACCAGTAGTGCCTAGTTACTTGACAGAAAGGTCAATCGTGTAAACTACGCGGAAACGCGATCCGAGGAGGTAGGGCCATGGCTCACGCATCCGCGATTCGGCAAGCAGCTCGGGAGGATGGTCCGCCTGCCTGGCGCGACGGCAAGCGCTATGCCTGGCTGCTCGGCGTGCTCGTGCCGACGCTGCCGTTCATGGTCTACGGACTGGTGCAGCTGACCGGCTGGGGTGCGTTCTGGTTCTTCGGGCCGATCCTGATCTTCGGCGTGTTTCCACCGTTGGACCTGGTGATCGGCCTGGACGCGGACAATCCGCCCGACAGCGTGCTCAAGTGGCTCGAGCGGGACCGCTACTACCGGTGGTGCACCTACGCGTTCCTGCCGCTCCAGTACGCGGGCCTGGTGTTCGCATGCGCGATGTGGGCCAGCGGCGAGCTGAGCGTGCTCGACAAGGTCGGGCTGGCGCTGACCGAGGCGATGGTGAGCGGGATCGCGATCAACACCGCTCACGAGCTGGGTCACAAGCGCGACGAGCTGGAGCGCTGGCTGAGCAAGATCGCGCTGGCCCAGAGTGGCTACGGCCACTTCTTCGTCGAGCACAACCGGGGCCACCACGTGCGCGTGGCGACGCCGGAGGATCCGGCCAGCGCGCGAATGGGCGAGAGCTTCTGGGCCTTCCTGCCACGCACGGTCAAGGGGAGCCTGAGCTCGGCGTGGGAGCTCGAAAAGGAGTGGCTTGAGCGCCACGGCCGGAAGACCTGGAGCATCCACAACAACGTCCTGAACGCCTGGGCGATGACGAGCGTCCTGTTCGGCGGCCTGACCGCGGTGTTCGGACTGCAGGTCCTGCCCTTCCTGCTGATCCAGATGCTGGTCGGCTTCCCGCTCTTGGAGGTCGTCAACTACCTCGAGCACTACGGGCTGCTCCGGCAGAAGCGGCCGGACGGGCGGTACGAGCTGACCCGGCCCGAGCACAGCTGGAACAGCAACAACGTCGCGTCCAACGTGCTCCTCTACCACCTCCAGCGCCACTCGGACCATCATGCGAACCCGACGCGTCGCTTCCAGGCGCTTCGCCATTTCGACGAGGCGCCGCAGCTGCCGACGGGGTATGCCGGGATGATCCTGCTCGCGCTGTTCCCACCCCTGTGGCGCCAGGTGATGGACGAGCGCCTGCTGGCCCACTACGGTGGAGACGTGACCAGAGCCAACGTTCATCCGCGGGCGCGCGGGCGCGTGCTGGCCCGGTACGGACCGGCTGGATGAGTACGTCCTACCGAGGGGCGGTCCGGCAGCTGCTGCGCGATCGGCTGCTCGATGCCGGGCGCGAGCAGCTCGCCGAACGCACCTGGTCGGAGGTCACGATGGCGGAGATCGCCGCGACCGCCGGGGTCAGCCGCCAGACGCTCTACAACGAGTTCGGGACGCGCGACGAGTTCGGGCAGGCGCTGGTGATCCGCGAGGGCGGCCGGTTCCTCGACGCGGTCGAGCAGGCGCTCGACGAACACGGGGACGATCCGCTTGCCGCGCTCACCGCCGCGCTGGAACGATTCCTGTCGATCGCCCAGGACGACTCGCTGGTGCGACTACTGCTGGCCGACGACGGCACCGCGGGCCTGCTGCCGCTCCTCACCACCCAGAGCGGCCCGCTGCTCGACTGGGCGAGCCGGCGGCTCGCGGACACGATCGACGCGCACTGGCCCGGGGTGGCACGCTCAGACCTAGATGTGCTCGCCGACGCGCTCGTACGCCTGGCGATCAGCCACGTCACGGCACCCCGCGATCCGCCGGCGCGGACGGCTAGCTCGGTCACGCGGCTGCTGGCTCCCTCGATCGAGCAGATGATCGCATCGGCCGGCGCCCGCACGGCTCGAACTTGAACTCTCAGCTCACGGGCGCCGCGGGCTCTGGCTCGGGCTCCGCGAGCCGACCGCGATACGCCCACAGGGCGCGCAGCTCGTCCATGCTCAGCATCCGCCAGCGCTCGCGCTCGGGCTGCCACACCCAGACGTTGACATCGACGATGCTGCGCACCGGCTCGAGCACGCCGATCGTTGTCCGTGCGTCGGTGTCCTCGGCCAGGACCTCGCGAGTCTGAACGTCGACCACCTTGAAGCGCCTTGGCGTCTGCGGCTCGGGCTCACTCCGCTCCGGCGTCCTGAGCTTGGGGAAGTGGAACCCAGGCACCGTGTCCGAGCCCTTTCGGAGCACGCTGTCGAGGGGCACCATGTTCGCGCCGGTGCCCTTGGTTTCCGTATCGAGGATCCAGACCTTGCCCACTACCGCTTCTTCCTCATACGAGGATAGCCGCGGTTGATCGGTCAACTGCGGGCCGGTAACTCGACCACGTCGACCGACAGCGGCTTGCACACGAGTGCCCGGTCGTGGATGCGCATCAGCTTGCGCCGCAGCAGGATGAACGCCGGGGCGCCCAGCAAGGCTGGGACGGCGAGCTGGAACAGGCGGTAGACGAACACCGCGGCGACGGCGTCAGGAACGTTCACGCCGTAGATGGCGAACATGCCGACCAGGGCGCCCTCCGTGCCGCCGATCCCGCCCGGCACCGGGACGAGATTGCCGAGCTGGCCGATCAGGTAGCCCATCACAAGCGTCCCGAAGGGCGGCACGTGGCCGACCGCGGCGAAGCCGAAACCGAGCGCTGCGATGTCGAACGCCATGTAGGAAAACGATCCGACGACCACCCCGAAGCTGTGCGCGCGCAGCAGCTCCTTGGCCAGGTCGAAGCCGTCCGCAGCCGCGTGCAGGCCGCTGTAAATGGCTTCGCGCACACGGTCTAGCCAGCGTTCCCGGCCTGTCGCTTCGAGCGGCCTGCCGAAGGCCCGCAGCAGCTTCGGGCTGAGCCACGCGCACTCGATCACGATCGCGGCGATCAGGGCCGGAACCAACGTGAAGATGACCGACCGGTCGCCAGGGAATACGCCGAAGAACGTGAGCAGACCGACCACCACCACCGCGACGAAGTTGGCAGCGCTGGTCACGACGAAGAATGCGACCGTGCGCCGGGCGATGTGCCCGGTCGCCATGCCCGCCTGGTGCAGGGCCCATACGCCGAGCGCCAATCCACCGGCGCCGCCGCTGGGCAGCAGCGAGTTGGCGGCCTGCTCGGCCATCGAGATGTCGTAGCTCAGGCCCCAGCTCATCTGGGGGCAGAAGGTCGCTCGGAACACGAGCATGTAGCCGAGACACGAGGCGACCTCGGCAAGCGCGCAGGCCGCCAGCCAGACCGGATCGAGATCCTGCAGGCGATCACGCACCTGGTCGAGCCCGGGCAGGGCGCTGATCGCGATCGCGACGAGCCCGATGACGGCGGCGATCTCGGCCACCCTGATCGCGATGTGCCGGGGGTGGAGCTCGTCTGGCATCCCTTCCTCGCCGTTCGGGGCCGGCGGCGGATCCGGCAAATCGCGTTGCGTGGCCACTTAGATTCAGGTTACGACGCGGCGATGCCCTCCAGCAGGTACGCCGCGGTGGCGGCGTTGGCCGGGTAGAACGCCTCGATCATCAGCTCATCGAGCGTGATGTCGACCGGGCTTCCGAAGATCGAGATCGTGCTGAAGAAGGCCAGCTCTCGGTCCGCGGTCTGCAGGCGCAGCGGGACCACGATGTCGTCGACGGCACCCTCCTCGCGCGGCGGCTCCAGGCACACCCCGGGGTAGCCGGCGAGCTCGTCGTGGAGCCGCTTGAGCTCCGGATCGGCCGCGAGCGCGGCCTCCCGGCGCAGGCGGTGGAGCAGATGGGCGCTCCACTCCGGCAGGTTGAGTACGCGCGGTGCCATGCCTTCAGGGTGCAGCGCCACGCGCAGGGCATTGGCCGGAGGCGCCAATAACTCGGGCGAAACCCCTTCGATGAGCGCGCCGAGGGCGTCGTTGGCCGACACCAGGTTGTGGTGGCGATCGATCACAACCGCCGGGTAGGGCTCGTGGGCGCGCAGGAACCGGTCGAGCGCCTGGTGCACGGGGGCCATCTCTGGCTCCTCGAGCGAGCGCTCGACGTACAGCGGGGCGTAGCCGGCCGCGAGCAGCAGGCGGTTGCGCTCGCGCAGTGGAATGTCCAGGTGCTCGGCCAGGCGCAGCACCATCTCGCGGCTGGGGCGAGCGCGCCCGGTCTCCAGGAAGCTGACGTGGCGGGAGGAGACGTCGGCTTCAAGCGCCAGCTCGAGCTGGCTCAGGCTCCGCCGCTGGCGCCAGGCGCGGAGCAAATCGCCGATCGAGGCGCGCTGGGCCGGCGGGTGTGCGAGGGCGATATCGACGGACATGGATCGAACCTAGCGCGCGCCGTAAGGGGCCGCAATTACCCCGCGGGTAATGCGACACCCGCCCACCCACACGCCCACCCACCCCAGGCCACCCGCGTCACCCGGCTTCCTGGAGATAGGCGAGCACGGCGAGCACCCGGCGGTGATCGCCGGTCGACTGGGGCAAGTCGAGCTTGGAGAGGATGCTCTGCACGTGCTTCTCGACGGCCCCGACCGTCAGCACGAGCGCCTCGGCGATCCCCGCGTTCGAGCGGCCCTCGGCCATCAGCGAGAGGACCTCTCGTTCGCGCGGGGTGAGCCGCTCGAGCGGTCCATCCTCGCGCCGGCGTGAGAACAGCTGAGCGACCACGTCGGGATCGAGCGCCGTTCCGCCGCCGGCCACCCGCCGGACGGCCTCGAGAAAGTCGGCGACGTGCATGATCCGATCCTTGAGCAGGTAGCCGACCCCACCCCGGCCGTCGGCCAGCAGCTCCTGGGCATAGGTGTGCTCGACGTACTGCGAGACGACGAGCACGGCCACGCCCGGCGCGCGCCGGCGTGCCTCGAGCGCCGCACGGAGTCCCTCGTCCTGAAAGCTCGGCGGCAGGCGAATGTCGACGATCGCGAGGTCGGGCTTCTGAGCGATCACCTCGCGGACGAGGGCCTCGCCGTCGCTGACCGCCGCCGCGACCTCGATCTCGTTGTCTCGCAGCAGCCGCGTCAGGCCGTCGCGCAGAAGAACGAGGTCTTCGGCAATGACTACCCGCACGGGAGCTGGGCGCGAATCGTCGTGGGCCCTCCTCGGGGGCTGATCACCGACAGGGTTCCGTCGAGCGCCTCGACCCGGCGGCGCAGGCCTTGCAGACCGGAGCCGTTGGGGTTGGCTCCCCCGCGACCGTTGTCGCGCACCTCGAGCTCGAGGAGGTCGGCCACACGATCGATCTTGATATCGACCTCACGGGCGCGGGCGTGCTTGGTGGCGTTGGCGAGGGCCTCGGCGGCGACGAAGTAGGCGGCGCTCTCAACCGCCGGCGCGGGCCGTGGCACGACGTGCACCGACACCGCGACGCGCAGCGGGGACGTGCTGGCGAGCGAGTCCAGTGCAGCCCCAAGTCCACGGTCGCCGAGCACCGGGGGGTGGATGCCACGGGCGAGGTCGCGCAGCTCCCGCAAGGCGTGCTCGGCCCCCAGTCGCGCCTCGGCCAGCAGCTCCCCGGCCCGCTCGGGATCCTCGGCCAGTTTCTGCTCGGCCATCCCGAGGCTCATGCCGAGCGCGACCAGCCGCGCCTGCGCGCCGTCGTGCAGGTCACGCTCGATCCGCCGCAGCTCGGTCTCCTGGGCGTCCACCGCCCCGGCCCGTGTCGTCTCGAGCGTCTCGATCCGCTCGGTGAGCTCAGCCCGGTCGGGGCCTAGAAGCAGCACGAAGACGAATTCGATACCCAGCACGATCGCGATCCCCAGCATCGCCCACATCGGCCAGAAGTAGCCGTGGCCGGTGATCGCCCAGACCATGATCAGAAACGCGGCCAGCGCCGCACCGATACCGCTGCTGGCGGCGAGCATCCGGCTGCCGCGGAAGTGATCCACGATCGAGGGCTCGTCGGCCAGGACCACGAACCAGGCGTGGATCGCCAACGCCGTGGCGAGCGGGAGCGCGACCCAGATGGGCCAGAAGTAGCCCTGCGAGGTCAGGGCCCAGATCACGACCGGGAGGCCGATCAGCACGGCGTCGGCGGCGGCGTGGACCTCTAGCGCCTGGCCCGGGCTAAGAGCCGGGCGACGACGGGCGATCCCCTCTGAGACGGCAGCCGGCACGGCGTCCACGTCAGCGCGCAACAGGGACGAGGCGGCGGGGCCGAACGGCAGCGCGAGCGCCTGGGCGATCAGCACGCTGAGCGGGAGCAGAAACAGCCCGAGGGGCACGCCGACGAGCGATTGCAGGAACGTGTGCGGCCGCCAGATTCCCAGCTGCGCGCCGCCGTGGACGAATGGAACCCACAAGGGCGCAGTGAGCGAGCCGAGCGACACACCGAGCGCCGTGATGACCACGACCGCAATCGGGAATCCGACAAACCACCGGATGAGAAGATACGCCTGGGCTCGCCAGAAGCTGGGGCCGAATTGCCCGCGCAGCCAGCGCCAGAAGCCCGGGCGGGACGGGGCCGCCGCCGGCGTGTCGGCGGCGACATCGAGCAGATCCCGGGCGATCGCGGCCTCGAGCGCGCCGAAGCCGCGGGTCATGTACGCGAGCACGATCACGGCGGGGATGACAAATGGCGTGACGATCAGGCCGGCGCACAGGCTCCAGAGCGTGACGAGCGCGGAGAACCACACCGGACCAACGACCAACGCGGTCAGCAGATAGGCCAGCCGCTTGTAGGTGCCAGGATCGACGAGAGTTCGAATCATCGCTTCCATGTCGCAGCGCTCCTGTCCATATTGTTCACCGGGCGATCTTGTTGCGCATGTCTTTGCACAAGGGGAAGAATCGCCCGCGGGCCACGGTTCGCCAATCCGGTCGCCCGGCCTGGGGAGGTGCAGCTAGCTGGCGTGTGCGCTGGCTGGTGCTGAGAAGCCTGACGATCGGGATCGTCCTGCTCGGAGCCGCGCCCGCCTTCGCCGCGAGCGGGGGCGCCGGACTGTCGGGAGGGGGTAGCACCGGCGTGCTCGCCGCCGTTCCCTACATGGGGTGGAACACCTACTACGGTGTCGGCGGCATCTTCGATCAGCGCACGATCCTGTCCGTGGCACGCGCGCTGCTCGACCGCGGCCTGGCCCGCGCCGGCTATCGGATCGTCTGGCTCGACTTCGGCTGGTCCACGGGTAAGCGCGGCCCCGGCGGCCAGCTGGTCGTCGATCCTCACCAGTGGCCGCACGGGCTGCTTTGGCTCACCGACTGGCTGCATCGACACGACCTGCTGGCCGGGATCTACACGGACGCGGGCCGCAGCGGCTGTAACGGCCAGGGCGTCGGCTCCTTGGGTCACTACCAGCAGGACGCCGACAGCTTCGCGGCCTGGGGCTTCGACGCGGTTAAGGTCGATTTCTGCGGCGCCGGCCAGGAGGGCTTCGATCCCCGGCCCCTGTACACGCGGTTCGCGCGAGCGCTGGCGCATAACTCGAGTCACCGCCAGCTGCTGCTCAACGTCTGCAACTTCTGGGTCCCGGGCCAGATCAACGGCACCCGGCCGAGCTACGCGAACTCGGCCTACGCCAGCTACCGCTGGGCGCCGCGGATCGCCCAGAGCTGGCGCACCGACACCGACATCGGTTTTCACCACGACATCCAGTGGGTCAACGTGCTGCGTAACCTCGACCACGACGCCGCCCAGCCGACCGCGGCCGGGCCGGGGCACTGGAACGACCCGGATTACCTGGGCCCGGAGCTGGGCATGACGAGCGCCCAGGCGCGGGCGCAGTTCTCGATGTGGGCGATCGTCGCGGCGCCGCTCATGCTGGGCAGCGACCCCCGCGTGCTCTCGCCGGAAACGATCCGGATGCTCGAGAACCGCGAGGTGATCGCGGTTGATCAGGACCCGCTCGGGATCCAGGGCACGGTCGTGGCGCAGCAGGACGACGGCCAGGTGTGGAGCAAGCCGCTCGCCGGCGGTGCGGCCGCCGTGGCGCTGCTGAACCGCGGCTCAGCGCCGCTGCGGATCACGACCACGGCCAGCACGGTGGGACTGGCGGCCGCTGCGAGGTACACGGTGCGTGATCTGTGGGCGCACCGGAGCACCGAATCGCAGGGCGAGATTGCGGCCGTCGTGCCACCCGACGGCGTCATGCTGTACCGAGTGGAGCCGGCTTGAGGTCGGGATCGCCGACCTGCAAAAGCGCGCATCCTGTGCGGCTCACGAGTTCGGTGCGCGGTTCCGCACGTGGTGCGTGAACAAACGCGCTTGGCGCAACCGCGACGGGCGGGGCGCGCCGAAATGCAGGAGGGAGGTGATCAGGCCGCCGCTCTGACCGGCGTGGTGGCCTCTGACCACTCACCCCACACGACCTTCGACGGCCGCACCTGATAGCGATAGACGGTGCCCTCGTCGTTGACCATGTAGGTATCGACGTCGCCGACGCGGCTGTGCAGGATCAGGCGCTGACCGCTCTCCGCGAGCTTGACCAGCGCCTTGATCTCAGGAACGTCCACGGCCGGCCAGCCAAGATCCTCGCCGGCCACGATCGGGACGATCATGTGCCCGTAGTGTGACTGGATGTGTGCCGTCTCGTGGAACGGCTCGGCGCGCTTGCGCAGGTAAAAGAACACGGTGACGGCGGACGACAGCAGCAGGCCGACGAGCGAGATCCAGCGCAGGACGGAAATCTCGGCCGAGAGACCGAACACGGTGAGCGCGGCCGGCGCGGTGGCCGAGGTTCCCACCTTTCCACTCTGGCTCGGAGCCAGGTTGTCCGTCGAGGTGGCGCCGGTGGGTGGCGTCGCTGCCGCCCCCGGCTGACTTGGGGTGGTCGCGGCGCCCTGCGGCACCAGCTGCTGGGGTCCGAGTTCGAAGTTCATCGCGGGCGAGAAGCTCACGTTCACCGGGTTTCCGGCCACGGTGCCCGTGACGTGAATCACCGGCTCGATGGCGACCGTGTAGGTGACCCCGGGCACTCCCGTCAGCACTCCCACCTTCGCGAGCAGCGACTCGAGCTTGCGGAGGCCGAGCACCACATTGGTGCTGGTGGCATCGCCGGTGAAGCGAGTCGGCGGCACGAGGACGATGTTGCGGGTCCAGCCGCTTTGACTGCTGAGCTGAGCGACGACCCCCTCACTCCCCCGGATGTCGTGCTGAGCGAGGGTCGAGAAACGGTATTTGACTTGGACGTCGACCTGGTGGACAAGCGACAGGAAGATCGGGTCACCGGTGCGGATCGTGCCGTTGGGGTAGACCGGACCGGCGGGCGCCTGGGCGCTGTAGCCGAATGTCACCTGCTGTGTGTAAGGCGTAACCGTTTCGCTCGCGCGAGTTGCCGGGCGAGCCAACGCGACGAGCCCAAGCACGAGAAAAACCGCAGCGGCGACAGCCGACGCGGTGAGAAGCGCGTTTACGTTGATGCGCGGCCTGAGGCCATCGTCCGGGGAGGTCTTCACGAGCACGGTTCCTTGAAGGAGAGATCCCTGTGCACCCTTCCGGCGGCGCTTACGTCGTACATGCTGCTCCCGGAAGCCGAACACCAGGAACAGTCCGAGAAGCGCGCAGACGACAGCGGCGACGACCGGAGTGTGGAACAAGTTGAGCCACACTCCACCGTGCGGCACGTGTATCCATAGCTTGCCAAGCAGCTGCGAGCGCGTCGGGCGGGTGGGATCAATGAAGTGGTTGTTGTCTCCCTTGAAGGTGTAGTGGCCGTCGTGGATCGCGATGATGCGGTGCAGCGCGACCGTGTGCAGCAATGTGCTCCAGTAGGCCACGATCTCCCCGACCTTGTACTGACCGGTGGGGCGCACGACGGCCAGGTCTCCCGAGTGGAACAGCGGCTCCATGCTCGTGCCCTTGGTCACCACGTAGCGGGTGGTTCCGCCGATCTTCGTCGGCGCGAAGTACCACCAGCCCACGACCAGGAGAACGATGAAGGCCGCGGTCAGCAGGCAAGAGCGAAGTCGGGCTCGGTTCACGATCGCAATTCACTTCAAGCTGTCCAGCGAGAACGGCGGGGAGAGCGCGGCCCACGCGCCGCGCTCTCCCGCTGCCCAATCAGTGACGTCTGACTACTTGTAAACCGCCACTGCGAACTCGTTCGCGGTCTCGGTCGACTGCGTCAAACCGGTGCAGTCTGCGCTGGTGCCGTCAGACGCGACGGTGCAGCCAGTGCTGCTGAGGCTGGTCGGCGCGGTGCCCGCGGTGGGGCCCCAACCGATCTCGACCGTGGCGGCCGGGTCGATGGCCGGCGAGAAGGTCATCGAGACCCCCGTGATCGTCTGGCCGTCGGTGCTCAGGGTGTTATTGATCGCAGTGATCGTCGCGCCGCTGACCGCGATGTTGTTGTAGCCCGCGACCGTGTCGCTCGGCAGTACGTTGGTGAAGGTGAAGGCAGCTCCACCCGCGGCAAGAGCGCAAATCACCGCGACGGCGGCGAAGAGGCGCATCCTCTTGCTTCTCATTGTGTTGACCTCCGTGTGGTCCTTTGGTTTGCCCCGCTGACCGGACGGTCATCACAAAAACACCTCAGCCTCCGTGCCCAGCGGTTTTCTGGTCCATGTCATCGTCCGCACCCGCACAAGCCTGATCAGTAGTTACTGCGGATCGGGTGTGCGGAGGACCCGCCTAGCCGGGGGCCCGAAAGCGTGCTAGATGCGGTTTGGTGAGGTTTGGCTAGGCGCCGGCCGGCGGCTGCCGGTTCGGGCCAGCGCCACACCCGCCAGGCACAGCGCGCCCCCCGGGAGGACCAGGAGCGGCGGAACCTCGGCCAGGAACGCCCACCCGAACAGGAGCGCGAGCGGCGGTACCAGGTATGTCGTCGAGCCCATGCGCCCGGCGGTGGTGCGGGCCAAGGCGTAGGCCCAGGTGACGAACCCGATCGCAGTCGGCGCCACCCCCAGGTAGATCGTCCACACGATCGTGGAGTTGCGAGCGTGGCCGAGATCGTGGACGAGTGTTCCAGCGAAGGGGAGACAGCTGATGGCACCGACCGTGCACGCGAGCCAGGTGACCATCAGCGGGGAGACCGTGCGCAACGCCGGCTTCTGCGCGACCACCCCGCCGGCGTAACCGATGGCGGCCACCAGGCACAACACCGCGCCCAGGATCTCGTGCAGACCGTGGCGCGAGGTGGCGATGCCGATGAGCACCGCGCCGGCGAACGACACCAGGCAGCCGGCGAACAGGCGCGAGGGGAATCCCTCGTGGAGGATCAGGCCGGCGAGGACTGCGATCAGGATCGGCCCGACGTTGACGAGCATGGCCGCCGTGCCGGCGTCGATGCGCGTCTCGGCGGCGTTGAGCGACACGTTGTAGACGCCGAACCAGAGCAGACCGCACACCGCGATCCCCACGAGCTCGCGCCCGCTGGGGAGGGGCTCGCGGCGGGCCAGCACCAGCAGCCCGAGGGCCGCGCTGCCGACCAGCAGCCGCCCGAGCGCGAGCGCGCCCGGCGAGAGCTCGCGATCGGCGTACCGGATCGCCACGAACGCCGAGGCCCACAGCGCGACGGTCAGGCCGACCATGCCGACGATCACGCCCTGACCCCGGGTGCCGGGGGAGGAAGTGGGCGCGACGGCGGTCATCTTCATGGAACGTAACGGCCGGCGGACACGTGAGATACGCCGGGGCTCATACTGAAGGCGTGACATTTCGTTCCAGCCCAGAAGTAATCCGCCGGGTCCTGACCGAGACGCGGACCTGGGCCGTGGTCGGCTGCTCGCCCGCTCCGGGCCGCGATTCCCACCGCGTCGCGCGCGTCCTGCAAGCGCGAGGTTTCCGGGTGATCCCGGTCAACCCGAACGCCGAGGAGGTGCTGGGCCAGCGCTGCTATCCGAGCATCGCGGACATCCCCGCCGGGGAGAGCGTCGACGTGGTCGACATCTTCCGGCGGGCCGATCAGGCCGGAGCCCACGTGGACGAGGCGATCGCGCACGGCGCCCGTGCGGTCTGGATGCAGCTGGGCGTGATCGACGAGGCGGCGGCTCAGCGGGCGCTCGAGGCCGGCCTCGACGTGGTCATGGACCGCTGCCCGGCGATCGAGCTCCCGCGGCTCGCAGCGTGAGCGATCTGGAGCCGGAGACGCGCCTCGCGCGGGGCGAATCACCGGCGGTCGACCGCGCGACCATCCAGCCGTACCGCGATGCGACGCCTGGCCCTTTCTATTACCAGCGCTACTCCCACCCGGTCGGCGCCGAGGCGGAGCGGCTGCTGGGCGACCTCGACGGCGGCCACGCGCTGCTGTTCCCCTCGGGCTCCGCTGCCACCGCCGCCCTGGTGCTCGGGCTGCTGGCGCCGGGCGCGACCGTTGCGATCGCTGACGGCGGGTACTGGGGCACGGTGGCGCTGATACAGAACGAGCTCGCGCGCTGGGGCCTGAACGTCGAAGCGTTCGACCAGACCGGCGAGCCGCCCAACGCCGATCTGGTCTGGCTCGAGCCGTGCGCCAACCCGATGATGACCTTCCCTGACCTGGATACCGCGATCGCGCAGGCCCACGCCGCCGGGGCCGTGGTGGTGGTCGACAACACGGTGCTCAGCCCAATCCTGCTGCGCCCGCTCGAGTACGGTGCCGACTTCGTGCTGCACAGCGCGAGCAAGATCCTCGCCGGGCACCACGACGCGCTGCTCGGGGTGGTCACCAGCGCCCGGGCCGAGGACGAGCAGCGCCTGGCGTCGTTTCGCTCGGCCTCGGGCATCGTGGCCGCTCCCGACCCGGCGTGGCTGCTGCTCCGCGGCATGAAGACGCTCGCCCTGCGGGTGCAGAGACAATCCGCTACCGCGCTCGAACTGGCCCGCCGGCTGGCCTCCCATCCGGCCGTACTCGGAGTCCGGTACCCCGGGCTCGGGCCGGATCCGGTGGCCGCCCACTACGTCGACGCGTTCGGGCCGCTGATGTCGTTCGACGTCGCGGATGCGCAGGCCGCGACCCGGGTCGAGACCTCACTACGGCTGATCGGGAACGCCACCAGCCTGGGCGGCGTGGCCTCGACGCTCGAGGCGCGGGCGCGCTGGGAACCCGACCGCGTGCCGCCGGGTCTGCTCCGGCTGAGCGTCGGTCTGGAGGCTGTGGATGACCTGTGGGCGGATCTGGCCGGGGCGCTCGATCCGCTGAGGGATGGATAGGGTGTGGCGGACACCATGAAGGTCGTGTACACGCTCACGGACGAGGCGCCCGCGCTGGCCACGCACTCGCTCCTGCCGATCATCCGGGCGTTTGCCGGGGCGGCCGGGATCGAGATCGAAACCAGTGACATCTCGCTGGCCGGGCGGATCCTGGCGCAGTTTCCCGACCGCCTGGAGGAGGACCAGCGGGTGCCCGACGCCCTGAGCGATCTGGGCGAGCTCACCCAGTCCCCTGACGCGAACATCATCAAGCTGCCCAACATCAGCGCGTCCGTGCCCCAGCTCAAGGCCGCCATCGAGGAGCTCCAGGAGCAGGGATACGGCATTCCCGACTACCCCGATGAGCCCGGCGACGACGGGCAGCAAGAGATCCGGGCGCGCTACGACAAGGTCAAGGGCAGCGCGGTCAATCCGGTACTCCGCCAGGGCAACTCAGACCGGCGGGCGCCCGCCTCGGTAAAGGACTACGCGCGCCGGCATCCGCAAACCATGGGCGACTGGTCCTCGGACTCGGGGTCTCATGTCTCCACGATGAGCGAGGACGACTTTCGCTGCACCGAGCGCTCGCACACGGTGGAGCGCGAGGGCGCGTTCCGCATCGAGCACGTCGACTCCGACGGCAAGGTCACCGTGCTCAAGAACAGGGCGCCGCTCCTGGCGGGCGAGATCATCGATGCCGCGGTCATGCGCCGGGCCGCGCTCGAGACGTTCCTGGCCGAGCAGCTGAAGGACGCCAAGCAAAAGGGCGTGCTCTTCTCGGTTCATCTGAAGACCACGATGATGCGCGTCTCGGACCCGATCATCTTCGGGCATGTCGTGCGCGCCTACTTCAAAGACCTGTTCGAGCAGCACGGCGACGCCCTGAGAACCGCAGGGGTCAATCCGAACGACGGCTTGGGTGCGCTGCTCAAGGCGATCGAGTCCCTCCCCGACGATGAGCGCGCGGCGGTGCAGAGCGCGATCGACGGCGGCTACAAGAGCGGCCCGCCGCTGGCGATGGTCGACTCCGAGCGCGGGATCACGAACCTGCACGTGCCCAGCGACGTGATCATCGATGCGTCGATGCCCGCCGCGATCCGCATGTCGGGCCAGATGTGGAACTCGAAAGGCGAGCAGCAGGATGCCAAGTTCGTCATCCCCGACCACTCGTACGCCGCGCTGTACGCGGAGACGGTCGAGCACTGCCGCGAGCATGGCGCGTTCGACCCGGCCACGATGGGAAACACGCCGAACATCGGCCTGATGGCCCAGGCCGCCGAGGAGTACGGCTCCCACGACAAGACGTTTGAGATTGCGAAGACCGGGTCAGTGCGAGTCGTCCGGGACGACGACAACGAAACGCTCTTGGAGCACGCGGTTTCCGTGGGCGACATCTGGCGCATGTGTCAGACCAAAGACGCCCCTATTCAGGATTGGGTCCGGCTGGCCGTCGCGCGCGCGCGGGAAACGAGTACCTCGCCCACCCCCACCCCGGCCGTGTTCTGGCTCGACGAGAGTCGGGCTCACGACGCCGAGGTGCTGCGAAAGGTCCGCGCCGCCCTGGAGGAGCTCGACACCGACGGCCTCGAGCTCGAGATCCTCGACGTGAGCCAGGCCGCGCGCTTCACGCTCGATCGCGCACGCGCGGGTCAGGACACGATCTCGGTCACCGGCAACGTGCTGCGCGATTACCTCACCGACCTGTTCCCGATCCTCGAGCTCGGGACGAGCGCCAAGATGCTCTCGATCGTGCCCCAGATGGCGGGCGGGGGCATGTTCGAAACCGGGGCAGGGGGCTCGGCGCCCCGGCACGTGCAGCAGTTCCTCAAGGAGAACCATCTCCGGTGGGACTCCCTGGGAGAGTTCCTCGCCCTGGGTCCGTCGCTTGAGCTGCTGGCCGACAAGGAGGACAACGCGCGCGCGAGGCTGCTGGCCGCGACGCTCGACCGGGCGATCGGCCGGGTGCTCGAGGAAGACCGCTCGCCGAGGCGGACGGTGCAACAGCTCGACAACCGCGGCAGCCACTTCTATCTGGCGCTCTACTGGGCCCAGGAGCTCGCCGACCAGGATGAGGACTCCGAGCTGGCCCAGCGCTTCGCGTCACTCGCTGACCGGCTGGGGGAGAACGAGGAACGGATCGTCGAGGAGCTGAGCGCGGTCCAGGGCTCGTCGGTCGAGATCGGCGGCTACTACCGCCCCGACGATGAGATGGTCACCGCGGCGATGCGCCCGAGCGCCACGCTGAACGACGCGATCGACTCGCTCTGATGATTAGTTTCGCGGGCCGCACTGACGAGGCCTTCGGCCTCGCGGCCCGCTAGTCCGCTTTCTGGGACGGGGCGCCGGATTCCGACGCGGCGCGCGGCTTGCGCTCTTCCAGCAGCTTCTTGAATTCGGGGTGGACGAGCGCGAAACGCAGGCTCCGCGGTCCGCCCGTGACGTTGAAGAAGGCGCGCAGGTGCGGCTTGTCGACGACGACCACGGTCTTTGACCCGTCGGCCGCGCGCACGATCGCCTTGGCCACGTATTCGGATGTCATCGCCTTCTCGGGCGTCTGACCGCCGGTGGGGCCCCACTGGTGCTCCTCGATCAGCTGGTCGGTCCGAACATCTCCGGGGCATACGGCGCATGCGTGTACGCCGCTGCCGGCCAGCTCGTGGTGCAGGACCTCGGCGAGGCCGACCATCGCCCACTTGCTCGTGCAATAGGAGGCGTAGGTGGGACCGCCGATCAGGCCGAACTCCGAGGCCACGAGGACGATGTGCCCGCGGCCTCGCTGGCGCATTCCGGGCAGAACGCGCTGGCTCAGCCACAACGCCGCCCCCACGTGCAGCCGGTAGGTGCGCTCGAAGTCCTCGACGCTGACGTCCTCGACGAAGTCCCGGCGCAGCAGACCGGCGCAGCTCACCAGCACCTCGACCGGCCCGAGCGCGTTCTCGACCTCGTCAACCGCCCGCCGGCACTCGGCCGGGTCGGTCAGGTCCGCGGCCACCGCGTGGGTGCGGCCGGAGATCGCCCCCGCCGCCTGATCGACACCCGCCGGGCTGGTGGCGACCAGCCCGACCGAGGCGCCGAGCTCGGCGAATCGGCGCGCCGTGGCGAGCCCGATGCCACGTGAGGCCCCAGTGACGAGGACGGTCTGGCCGTTGTAGGAGGGCGCCATCGGTTCGCAGATCCTATTGCCCGCGGGTGAACGAGTCGGCCTGGGCCTAGTGCCCTAAGTCACTAGTCGGCGCCCGCGCCCTGGCGAGCCAGCTCGACCAGCTCCTCCACGAGCGGGGTCGACGCGTCTTCGGGCCAGACAAGCTCGAGCACGGCGGGCCGGGCGTCGATAAGCGGAATCGCCCGGATCCCGAGGTGGGCGTAAGGCACCGCCACGATCTCCGGCACGGTGGTGATCGCGCGGCCCGAGCTGACGATCCACGCGACCTCCTCGGGAGTCTTGGCGCCGTCATCCGTGCGGCGCGCGGGTGCGCCGCGGTAGACGTCCAGACCCCAGTTGCCGAGCCACCCCGGATCGCATCCGACGATGCCCGGGAAGGTCTCGTCGAACACGTCCTGCACCAGCAGTTCGGTACGAGTCGCGAGCGGGTGCGTGTCGGCCATCACCGCCACCATTGGGCTGCTGCGGATCGCCTGGCTCGCCAGGGCGGGAATGGGCGGTGCGAACCAGATCAGGGCGACATCGGCCTCTCCCAGCCAGGTGCGCGCGTCCTGCCGCGGATATCCGAGCTCGCGCCACTCGATCGTCACCTCCGGGTACGCGGCGGTGAAGCGCGGGAACAACTCCCCGGCCAACATCGGAGGGGTCATGCTCACGAAGCCGGCCCGCAGGCGGCCGCCCTCCTGGACCGCCCAGGCGCGAGCGGTGGCGCTCGCGTCCTCGATCGCAGCCAGCGTCGCCTGAGCCTTCTCCAGGAACGCCGCCCCGGCCGGGGTCACGGTCACCCCGCGCGCGTGCCGCTCGAGCAGCTTGACCCCGACCTGCGCCTCCAGCCGGGCGATCGCCTGTGAGAGCGCCGGCTGGGCGAGCTGGAGGCGTTGCGCGGCACGAGTCATCTGGCCCTCCTGGGCCACGGTCACGAAGTAGCGCAGCTGCCTGAGGTCGAGCTCGCTCAGCTACCCGCCTCCGACGTCAGGCGCCTGACGTGCTGCCATAAGCCACGGTTATACCAGCCGCCCAGAGTCGTATTTGACTCCTTTCTGGGGCTCTGGAAGCATCGATCGCGGCAAGACCAGCGGTATCGGGGGCACGCATTGGGACCGGATCAGTGCCGCGTGCCGGCCGTGTGAGCGACGGGGGCGTCGCGATCACGGCCGGTTCGCGCGCTGATCCCCCGATACACTGGCGCAGGCTGCCGCCGACCACCGCGCGCTGAGGCGCGCCGCCGTGAACAGGGCCCAATTTCTCGCGGGCTACCAGGCCTGGCTGCGCGTGCAGTGCGGGCAGTCGACCGAGGTCGTGACAAGCGCCTCAAAGGCGTACCCACACTCGCACGTGTACAGAGCGCGGTCCTCGGAGGGCCCGCCGTGGCGGCGCTCCCGGGGCGAGCCCTCGGGCTCGATCGCTCCGGCCGGGCGTTCGGCACCGTGACCATTGCGGGCACGCCGACGCCAGGAGGTGTTTCGTTCGCGTTGCTTGGATCTGACCAACATCTCTATCTACCTATAACGCTCGAAGGAGCGATTGGTTTCTCGCTTGTAAGAGGCATCTACTCACGTCGCTAATACGACGTTAATCGGCAGACACCCCCAAGCCGTGAACGACAGGCAAATCGAACGGCGGCGTATGGAAGAATCATGAGCAGTGGATCCAAGTCGTAAGCGCGCGATCCGGCTCACGGTCGCCCTGACCGCCGCCGTGCTGCTGGCCGCGGCGCTCGTCTACGTCAGCTTCACAGCCGGCAACAAGGAGTACACCGCCTCCCAGCTGCTGACTCTGGGCAAGCCGGGCCAGACCTACGAGCTGGCCGGCACGGTTCTCGACGGCTCGGTCAAGCGCGAGGGTGCGACGCTCCTGTTCTCGATCCGCGATCCCAAGAAGGACGTGGCCGTCCCGGTGCGCTACACCGGGGTCGTCCCCGATCCGTTCGCCCCGGGCCGGGCGGTGATGGTCGCCGTGCGCGAGGACGGCACCCAGTACATCGGCCAGTCCAATTCGCTCACGACCAAGTGCCCGTCGAAGTACCAGGCGGCCGCAGCCTCATAGGAATGCCGGCTTTATTAATGGCCGTTGGACGGAGGCTGTGACGTGGCGCTGATCGGCCGCGCCCTGCTGATCCTGTGCCTCGGCGTCGCCCTGTTCGGGATCGGCGCCTCCATCTTCGGGGCACGCCGGCGGCGCCGCGAATGGTCCGACGCCGGCCGGCGGTCGGTGTACGCGCTGGCGGCGATGGCCACGCTGGCCTTCGCGATCCTCGAGGACGCCTTCTACCGCAACGACTTCTCGTTCAACGTCGTGGCCGAGCACTCCTCGACCACCACGCCGACCTTCTACAAGCTGGCCGCCGCGTGGTCCTCGCAGGAGGGATCGCTGCTCCTGTGGGTGTTCCTGCTCTCCCTGTGGTCGAGCCTGATCCTGTTCCTGGTCCGCAACCGGGCGCGTGAGATCACCGGCTACGCCACCGCCGTGCTGCTCGGCTTCATGGCCTTCTTCACCTCACTGGCGGCGTTCTGGGCCAACCCGTTCGCGACCAGTTCCCCCGCGCCGAGCGAGGGCGCTGGGCTCGACCCGCTCCTGCTGCACTCCAGCATGATGATCCATCCCCCGATGCTGTACTCGGGGTACACGCTGCTGACCGTCCCGTTCGCGTTCGCGATCGGCGCGCTGGTCACCGGACGCCTCGGCGCGGAGTGGATCTCGCTGACGCGCCGGTTCGCGCTGGCCGCCTGGTTGTTCCTGGGCATCGGGATCCTGCTCGGCGCGCGCTGGTCCTATACCGAGCTCGGCTGGGGCGGCTACTGGGCCTGGGATCCGGTCGAGAACGCTGCGTTGATGCCGTGGCTGTGCACCACCGCGTTCATCCACTCGGTCATGATCCAGGAGAAGCGCGGCATGCTGAAGGTGTGGAACGTCTCGCTCGTGCTGGGCGCCGGCTTCCTGTCGATCCTCGGCACATTCCTGGTGCGCTCGGGCGTGCTGGATTCGATCCACGCCTTCGGGGCGTCGACGCTCGGGGTGCCGTTCGTGATCCTGCTCGCCGTGATGGCGCTGGGCTCGATCTGGCTGATCCTTCGGCGCCGCGATCAGCTGCGCTCCGACGCACGCCTGGATTCGCTGCTCTCGCGCGAGGCGGTGTTCCTGTTCCAGAACATGGTGCTGGTGGCGATGGTGTTCGTGATCTTCTGGGTCACGTTCTTCCCGCTGATCTCGCAGGCGCTGACCGGGACCAAGGTGTCGGTCGGCCCGCCCGCCTTCCGGCCGTTCGTGGTGCCGCTGGCGCTGATCCTGGTGTTGCTGTCGGGCATCGGACCGATCATCGCGTGGAGGCGGGTCACGGTGGCCAACCTGCGCCGCAACTTCACGCTCCCGGTCCTGGGCGGGCTCGCAGTGCTGATCTGGCTCCTCGTGGTGCCCGGTGGTCCCAGCTCACGGCCGTTCGCGCTGATCCTGTTCGCGCTCGCCGCCTTCGTGCTGACGTCGGTCTTTCAGGAGCTGTGGCGCGGCACCGCCGCGCGCCGGGCGATGACCCACGACATCGCCCCGGTCGCGTTCGTCGGACTGGTCCGCCGCAACCGCCGGCGCTACGGCGGCTACATCGTTCACGCCGGCCTTGCGGTCATGCTGATCGGGGTAGCGGCGTCCTCGTCGTTCCAGCACTCCACGGACGTGCTGCTGTCACCGGGCCAGAGCGCCCACGTCGACGGCTACACGGTCCAGTACGTACGGCCGGTCGAGTCGGTCACCTCCCAGAAGATCTCCTTCGGCGCCGTGCTCGACTGGACCAAGGGCGGAAAGCAGGTGGCCACGGTCACGACCGAGCGTGGCTTCTACCCCTCGCAGAACCCGCAGGATGGGATCGTCGGGCGGTTCTTCGACACCTCCAACTCCGACAGCCAGGTCGGGCTCGACTCCGGGCTGCGCCGGGACCTCTGGGGAGTCATCAACGCCGATCCGACGCCGCTGACCTCGCTCATCAACCAGGCCAACACGCTGTTCGCCTCCTATGCGCCGCAGGTCATGACCAAGGCGGCCAAGCTGCCGCCGGCGGAGGCTCAGCAGGCGCTGGACACGCTGTGGGGCGAGCGCGACCTGGCGGTGTCCGAGATCGCGCGCCGGTTCGTCACCCACGCCTGGCCGAGCGAGTTCCTGTTCATCGTCGACCCGCTGGTGACCTGGCTCTGGCTCGGAGCGCTCATCATCGCCGGCGGTGGGCTGATCGCGCTTTGGCCGGTGCCGTCGCTGGCCCGCCGCCGCGCAAGCGCGCCGAAGGCGGCGCGGCCCGCGCCCTCGCCGGGCGTGCCGGTCCGCGAGCCGGTGTAGCCGAGGGCGGAGCGGAGGCAGGGTGGGCGACTACCTGATCATCCTGGCGATCCTGGCGGCCGTCGTCGTGTTCGTCTCGGCGCCCGTCCGGCGGGTCCTCGCCGGCGGCCACTCGTCTGCGGGCGGTGGTGGCACGGACCTGGAGACGGACCTGGAAGAGCTCGAGGCCGCGCGCGAGGCCAAGTACCGTGAGCTCCGCGACGCCGAGCTTGACCATGTCACGGGCAAGCTTTCCGACGAGGACTACCAGGCGCTCGACCGCAGCCTGCGTGGCGAGGCGATCGAGATCCTGCGCGGACTGGACCGCGAACGCGAGCGGACCGAGCCGCCGGACGAGAGCTGAGCTACCATCGCCCAGGTATGACGACGATTCTCGGCATCGTCCAGGTGTTCATCTGCGTCGTGCTGGTGTTCCTGATCCTGATGCACTCGGGCAAGGACTCCGGCCTGTCGGGCGCCTTCGGGGTGGGGACGGGCGCGGGCCCGTTCGGCGGCGGCTCGCTCGTCGAGCGCAACCTGAACCGGTGGACGATCGGGTTCGCGATCGTGTTCGTGCTCAACACGATCGTCCTGATCAAGATCTCGTAGCGGTTTCTTTGGCCGCGCTGCGCGCGGCGTCCATGGGACCATGCGACCCCGTCCGGACGGGGCACCCGGCCCCACGGACGCCGCGCGCAGCGCGGCCCATATCCCCGCACTCGACCCCGCCCCCGCGGTGAATTCCGGTTCAGGCGCGCATGTGGCCCATATCTGCGCACTCGAGCGGAGTGGCTTGTCGAGTTACGGGTTGTGGCCCGCCGAATCGCCGCTGGACGAGACGGACCAGCCCGGGCGGGAGGCGGCCGTCGGTGGCCAGCCAGCCGCCGGCCAGGATCAGCAGCAGGCCCGCGACGGCGCCCGCGCCGGGGTGCTCGCCGAGCAGCAGCACCCCGAGCGTTACCGCCACCACCGGGTTGACGTAGGTGATCACGGTGGCCCGGCTCGAGCCGACCTCGCCGATCAGGATCGAGTACACGACGAAGCCGATCGCGGTGCAGAGCAGGCCGAGCACGACTACCGCTCCCAGCGCACCGGCCGAGGGCACGCGGGCGGGCGTGTCCAGTGCGGCCCACGGCGCCAGGATCACCGAGGCGATCGCGAGGCTCACGCCCATCGTGGCGCGCGGGTCGAGGCCGGCGAAACGCTGCTTGATGAGCATCGGACCGATCGCGTAGCCAGTGGCGGTGAGCATGATCGCGCCGATCCCGAGCAACTCGCCGCTGTGGCCGGCCACATCGAGCCCGACCAGCGCAACCACACCGCCGAACCCGATCGCCAGCCCGAGCGCACGGATCGGAGTCGGCCGCTCGGAGTGATCGAAGCGCATGGCTAACAGGGCGCCGATCAGCGGCACGGTAGCCACCATGATCGCCGCCAGCGACGAGGGGACCCGCTCCTCACCGATGGCGAGCATTGGGAACGGGATCACGATCTCGGCCACGGCGAACGCGAGCAGCCAGCGCCACCGGCCGCGGAGGCTGGCGAGCGTGCCGGCGCGCCAGGCCAGCACCAAGAGCACAAGCGCGCCGAGTGTGACCCGTCCCCAGGCCAGATCCGGCGCGGTCATTCCGTGGTCGACCGCGATCTTGATGAACAGGTAGGGGACGCCCCAGATGATTGAGGCGGCCGCGAAGGCCACCCACGCGCGACGGGTCACGCGTGGAGTCTACGATTCCCGCCCACCCACCCCCCGCCGCCGGGCTAGCGCGTGCCCAGCTGATCGACCAGCCGCAGTAGGTCCAGCGGGCTGAACGGCTTGGTCAGGAACAGGTCCGCGCCGGCCTCTTCGGCCTCGCTCTCGACGCTGTCGCCATGGGCCGCGGTGAGCATCACGATCGTCAGGTCGCGTCCGTCGTTGTCCTCGCGCATCTGGCGGCAGGCGTCGATCCCATTCAGCCGGGGCATGTCGACGTCTAGGAACACCAGCGACGGGCGCTCGCGGCGCAGCACCTCGAGCGCCTCGACTCCGTCGCCCGCCTCGTGCAGCTTGAACTCCGAGACGTCCTCGAGTGTGGTGGCGATCAGCTTCCGGATGAACTCGTCGTCGTCGACGATCAGGACCCCATGGGTCATCGGATCTCGGCCGCGATCCGCTCGAACACGTGATCGTCGATGGAGTTGAACGCGTCAACGACGCGGGGGTCGAAATGCGTGCCCTTCTCGGCGGTGATCATCGCCCGCGCGTAGCGAAGTGAGCACGCGGGTCGGTAGGGGCGGTCCGTGGTAAGCGCGTCGAGCACGTCGGCGACCGAGAACACGCGAGCGGCGAGCGGGATCCGATCGGCGGCCAGGTGGTCGGGATACCCGGCCCCGTCCCAGCGCTCGTGATGGGAGCGCACGACGTCCGCGGCCTCGCCCAGGAACTCGATGCCCTGCACGATCTCGGCCCCGATCACCGGGTGGCGGGACATGAGCGCCCGTTCGTGGTCGTCCAGAGAGCTCGGCTTGTAGAGGATTGCGTCGGGAATGGCGACCTTGCCCACGTCGTGGAGCAGGAAGCCGAACTCGAGCTCGGGGGTGAGGACCAGCTCGGAGGGAAATTTGCGCGCGAGCTCGAGCCCGTAGGCGGCGACCCGCTCGGCGTGCTTGCCCGTGTAGGCGTCGCGCGCCTCCACGGCGTTGGACAGCGCGCGCACCGTCGCCATGTACGAGCGGCGCAGCTCCTGGGCGCGTGCCCGCTCCTGCTTGAAGGTCTCGCGCAGGTCGGCCGCGTAGCGCTGAAGCTGAAGCTCCTTGTCTGCCGCTTCGCGCTCGCGACGCCGCAGCTCCGCCCGGAGCCGCACGAGCTCGTCGATCAGACCGATCTCGCTTTGCACCGCCATCTGTGCTCAGAGTAGCTGTATGAGCGCACGCAGCAACGACACGTACCTTTCCTGCCGAGGAATAGGTACCCGTCTCGTCACGAAACCTATCGTTCCCCTCTTAAAGCGGCGAGCACCGCCGACGCCGCGTACTCGGTCGGAACCACCTCCATCCCGAGCTTGTCGACCCCCGGTGGGGTCGGCGTGTCGCCGTCCGAGATAAGGATCACGGCGCGCCGGACCCGGCGACCGCGCAGATCCAGCGCCTGGATCGCCATCTGCGGGTTGCGGATCCCCACGTCGACCAGCGCGACCTCGAAACGCCGCTCGCGACACACCCGGGCCGCGGCCGCGCCGCTGTGCTCCCACTGGAACTCGATCCCGAGCTCGTCGAGGGCCGGCTCGAGCACGTTCTGCAGGTCCTCGCGCCCGACCACGAGGACGCGCGAGCGCCCGGCGCTGACCGCGGCGCCGAGCACCGCGCGCAGCTCATCGGCGTCGATCGGCTTGGGCACGACCCACTCGCCGGCCAGCTCCTGGCGCCCCGAGAACACCGACACGCACACGACCGGCGTGCCGGCCAGCTCGCGGTCCGAGCGGATCTGCCTGAGTACCTCGAAGCCATCCATGCCGGGCATGAGGATGTCCAACGTCAGCGCGTCGAAGTGGCCCGTCCGCAGCCGCTCGAGCGCCTCCTCGCCGCTCAGCGCGATCGTGGCCTGGATCTCGAGCGCGGCGAGCTGACTGGCGATCAGCTCGGCGATCTCGGCCTCGTCGTCGACGATCAGCACGCTGCGCCCGCGGATCGAGTCGAGCGCCGCTGGGGAGTCGAACCCGGTGACCGCCGCCGGCAGCCGTACGCGGAAGATCGTGCCGCGTCCCGGCTCGGAGTCGACTGCGATCTGCCCGCTGTGGAGGTCGACGAGCGACTTGACGATCGACAGCCCGAGGCCGGTCCCCGGGTTTGAGCTGCTGCGGTTCCCGGCCCGGTAGAAGCGATCGAAGATGTGCGAGACCTCTTCCTCGCTCATGCCCACGCCGGAGTCCTCGACCACGATCTGCACCCAGGCGCGGTCGGGCTCGACGCCGATGTGGATGTTGCCTCCCTCGGGCGTGTACAGGTGCGCGTTGGTCAGGAGGTTGGCCACGATCTGACGAACCCGGCCGGCATCGGCCAGGGCCGGCGGCGCTACCGGAGCCGCGTAGGAGGTCAGGCGCTGGTCCTTGGCCTGCATCCGCGGCCTGATCAGGTCGACCACCTCCTGGACGACCTCGCCCACGTCGATCGGCCGCCGATTGATTTCGACGTGGTCGGCCTCGATGCGGGCCACGTCGAGCAGGTCGTTGACCAGCTCGACCAGCCGGTCGGTCGACTTGAGGATGATCTCGACGAACTCGCGCTGGCGATCGGACATGTCATCCGAGGAGCGCTCGAGGAGCTCGACGAACCCCTTGATCGAGGTGAGGGGGCTGCGCAGCTCGTGCGAGGCGGTGGCCACGAATTCGCTCTTGGCCCGTTCCAGGCGCGCACGCTCGCTCATGTCGTGCACGGTCCACACCACGCCGGCGCGCTCGTCGCCGAGGCGGGCGGCGGTCACCGCCAGCGTCCGCCCGCCGTGCTCGACGATCTTCTCGCCGGCCAGCGCCTCGTTCTCGGGGGGCAGGGGGCTGTCGTCGTCGTCGACCCGGCCGCCCACGACGAGCTCCGGGACGAGTTCGCCGGCCCGCGGGTTGACGGCGGCGATCTGGGTCGAGGCCGGCTCGGTGACGATCAGCGCGTCGCCCAGGCTCTCGATGGTCACTGCGAGGCGCCGGCGCTCCTCTTCGATGCGGCGCTGCGCGGCGGCAAGATCCTCGCCCATCTCGTTGAAGGCGCCGGCGAGATCCTGGAGCTCGCGCGGGCCCGAGGGCTCGACCCGCTGCTCGAGCTTGCCCTCGGCCAGGCTGTGGGTGGCCTGGACCAGCTCGTCGAGCGGGCGGCGCATCGCCCGAACCATCACGGTGATCAGCGCGAGCGCTCCGGCCAGCGCGAGCAAGCCGGCGACGATCACGAGCAGCAGGGCGCGGCGTGAGTCGGTGCGGGCCTGGTGACGAGCGATCGCCTGACGAGCTGCCTGGCGGGTCTGGAGCTCGGTGGCCAGCGCTCGCGCGGTGGCGAGCGGACCGTTCACCGCGGTGTCGAGCTGCCCGGTGTTCGCGAGGCGGCGGGCGGCTTGCTGGGCCGCGATCTGCTCGCGGACCAGCCGCTCGCTGATCGCGTCACCTTGTGCCAGCGAACTCGCGGTCGCGGCGGCGGCGGTGTAGGCCGCGGCCGCCTGGGCGCGGGCGGCGGCGGCGCCCGCGCCGCGCGCATCGCGCAGCACCTCCTCCTCGGCCACTCCAGCGGCGGCCAGGTTGGCGCCGGCGGTCGACAGGGACGAGGTGTTGATGAGCCGGTTCTCGTAACTCTGGCGAGCGTTGTAGAGGCTCGCGATGCCGAGCGCGGCGACGATCGCGAGCGCGAGCGTCAGCGCGACAAGCGCGAGGCGCAGCGAGCGGACGATGGAAAGGTGCTGCATTGGTGGACGTTTGGGCTGCGGGGACCCGCGCGGATCGTACCCGCGCGGTCGGGCGGCGAGCGCCGACGGGCCGGCGCCGGTCGCGATCGAGGTTGACTGCGTGGGCGAGCGCCCTTCGCGGGGTACCATCGCGCCATGACCCTTGCCCGGATGTGGAGGCGTCAGCTGCTTGCGGCCTCGAGCGCCGCGCTGATCGTCCCGTCCGCGATGATCGCTGCACTGGTGGCGCTCGCGCTCGGCGGCGGCTTCAGCCAGCTTGGCGTGCTCGGCCAGGTTTTCTCGGGACCGCCCGCGCCGAGCGCGGGAGCGCTCACGGTGGGTGCGGCAACGGCCCGCACGGCCGGCGCGATCCCTGTCATACCGATCGCGCGCACGGTGCAGTCCAGTAGTGGAGGCGCTCGTACTCGGGTGCGACCGGCGGTATCAGCGCCGCGCACCGGTGCGCCCTCGACCGGGCTGGCCTCGACCGGCGGCACGATCGCGCCGGGAGGCGTGAAGACCCGACCAATATCTGCGGCAACCGGGTCCGGATCGTCGCAGCCGCGACCGGGGGGCGGGCAGGGAACGGGTTCATCCTCGCCGAGCCCGTCGCCGCACCCGAGTCCTTCGCCCTCGCCCCGCCCGACTCCGGTGGACACCGTGGTCAAGGCCGTAACCTCGGTCACCTCGCAAATCCCGGCTCCGGTCGGCTCCGCGGTCACCCAGACGGTGCAGTCGGCGGGTAATGCCGCCGACAGTCTGCTCTCGAACCTGCCGTGAGCTCGACCGTGGGCAACCGGAGCGTCCTGGTCTCCTGCATCCTCGCCCTCGCTTTCGCCATCGCCCTCGGCGGATGCGGTAGCTCATCCGGTAACACGCCGACGTTCCCTCCGGGATCGACCGTGACCGACCAGACGGTGAGCGCGACGGTGGCGCGGGCCGGTCATGCAGCGCACGTTCCCGAGGCCGACTGGCTGCGGTTCGACTACGATGCGCAGCGCAGTGGTGTCGGTCCAGCGGCCACCGGTATCACCGCCCGCAACCTGCACACGCTGCGACTGCGGGCCGTGAAGCTGCCGGGGACGGTCGACTCCTCGGCCATCGAACTGGACGGGGTGACGGTGCGCGGCCGCCGGCGCGACGTGATCGTGATGACCACCACGTACGGTCGGACGCTGGCGCTGGATCCTGGCACCGGTCAGCTGCTGTGGGAGTTCACGCCCGCCGACATCGGGTCCTACCAGGGCAGCGCGCAGTTCACCACCGCGACGCCGATCGCGGATCCCGATCGCGCCTTCGTCTATGCCGCCTCGCCGGACGGCCGGATCCACAAGCTCGCGCTGGCGACCGGCCGCGAGGTCCACTCGGGCGGGTGGCCGGTCAGCGTCACCTTCGACCCGACACACGAGAAGATCGCCGCCGCGCTCAACATCAGCGGCAACTCCGTCCTCGTCACGACCGGCGGCTACATCGGGGACATTCCGCCCTACCAGGGACACGTGGTCACGATCAACCGCAGCTCGGGCCACATCACCTCGGTATGGAACGCGCTGTGCTCCAACGTCCACACCCTGATCGACCCGCCGCGATCGTGCCCGGCAAGCGATGCCGCGATCTGGGCCCGCGAGGGCGCGGTCATCGAGCCGGGGACGGGCCGGATCCTCGTCGCCACCGGCAACGCGCCGTTCAACGGCACGACTGACTGGGGCGACAGCGTGCTCGAGCTCAGCGCGGACGGCAGGCACCTGGTGCACAACTGGACGCCGACCGACCAGGCGTCGCTGAACTCCAACGACCTCGACCTCGGGAGTACGGCGCCTGCCTTATTGCCCGTCTTCCACGGACGGCGACTGGCGGTTCAGGGCGGGAAGGCGGGCGTGCTCGACCTACTCGATCTCGACCGGCTCGACGGGACGACCGGCGGTCCTGGTCCGCGCACCGGCGGCCAGCTCCAGCAGCTTCCGGCCCCGGGGTCGACCGACGTGTTCTCGGCGCCGGCGGTGTGGACCCACGCCGGCAGGACGTACGTGTTCGTGGGGACCAACTCGGCCACGTGGGCCTATGTGCTCGGCGGCAGCGGCGCCGCGCCCCGGCTGTCCATCGCGTGGCAATCGGGGAGCGGCGGTACCAGCCCGGTGATCGCCGGCGGGTTGCTGTATGTGTACGACCCGAGCGGATCACTCGACGTCTACGCGCCCACGACCGGCCGCAAGCTGATCTCGCTGCCGGCCGGAAGCGGGCACTGGAACAGCCCGATCGTGGTCGGGGGCCGGATCATCGTTCCGGTCGGCAACGCTAACGACCACGAGACGAGCGGGACGCTCGACATCTTCCACCTGCCCGGGCGCTGAAGGAACTGGGGTGGAGCGGCGACCCGGCTGCTGTCCGGGAAACCGCCGGGCCGCGGTCAGGCGGCGGCCGCGAGCTCCCGGACGCCGGCCGGGCGCAAGGCCTGAACCGAGCCGGCCGTCTCGACCGCCGGAAGCCGCACGGCGAACACCGACCCGACTCCGGGGCTCGACACGACCTCGATGGAGCCGCCCATCGCCTCGACCAGCGCCTTGCACACGACCAGTCCGAGGCCGTTGCCCTCGACGCCGCGCACTCCCAACCGGTCGAAGGGCTTGAACAGTCGCGTGAGCTGGTCGGCGGTCATCCCGATGCCCGTGTCTCGCACCTCGATGCGTACGTGCTCGTCGCCGTCGGGCACGACCCGGAGGGTGATCGCGCCGCCGGGGCGGTTGTAGTTGATCGCGTTGGAGATCAGGTTGAGCAGGACCTGCTTGAGCCGACGTGGATCGGCCAGGACCCAGGCCGTGTCTTGGATCGCGTCGACGATCAGAACCAGCGACTTCTCGGCCGCGAGCGGACCGCACAGGTTTGCCGCCCGCGCCACCTCCTCCTGCGCGTCGATTGCTGCTTTGGAGAGCTCGAGGTTTCCGCCGGCCGCGCGCGAGAGATCGAGCATGTCCTCGACCAGCCCGAGCAGGTGGCGCCCGCCGGCCAGGATCTGCTCGACGCTGTGGCGCTGAGAGTCGCTCAGTTCCTCGAGGGCCAGCAGCTGACCGAAGGCCAGGATCGCGTTCAGCGGGTTGCGAAACTCGTGGCTGACGCGGGAGAGGGCCTCGTTGCTGGAGAACACGCCCTCTTATCGTCGTAATTCGCCGAAAGCCTTAGCGGTAGTCCGCCGGGGCCCATCCGGGCGAACTACGGACCTGCAGAAGCGCGCACGCGGGCGACCTGACAGGAGGCGTGCGCGTTTGTGCACGTGCGGCGTGAAGAAACGCGCACGCTCGGAGCCGGCCCGCTCGGATGCGCGGTTTTGCATGGCCGGGAGCAGGGCGGGGTGGGTGGCCGGGAGCAGGGCGGGGTGGGTGGCCGGGAGCGGGGCGGGTGGTGGCCGGGAGGGGCGGGGGTGGGCGTCGGGCGTACCTCGCTGCGGCCCGGCTGGGCGCGATCCGGGTCAGGACGGGCCCTCCTGGCCCCACGGATGCCGCGCAGCGGCCCATCACCGGGCTTGCGGACGGAGCGGCCCGCGCTAGGCGCCGCCGAGGCCCTTCTCCTCGGCCGCCTTGTAGGCGATCTGGAGGAAGTCCGACACGGTGAGCGCGGTCAGGGTCGACGCCGCCACCCGGGTGACCCGGGGCGCGAAGATCAGGCCGACGTGAAACGCGCCCGCCGCCCAAAGGCCGAGGCAGTAGGGGCAGATGAGCAGCTCGCCGAGGGCGCCGCGGACCTCGCCCTCGCGCGATCGCTCCTCGACCTCGGCCGGACCGCCCCGTCCCTGGTACTCGGTGAACGGCGCCCGCACGAAGGTCGTGACCTTGTCCTTGGCGAGGAGTCGGGACAGCTTGTGGCTCGCCGTCCCGATCAGCATCAGGTCCTGCGGGGAGATCCGCTCGGGGAGGCGCCGCTGGCGCTTGGCGGCGTACAGGGCGCCGGCGAACCCTGCGTTGAACATCGCTGTCAGCCCGGCGTACATCCGGAACGGCGGCCGCTCCGGCGGCTCGGCGTAGCCCTCGAACGCCTGGCGGGCCTCACGGGTCAGGTCCTCGACGCTCATCTGCAAGCGCTACCCGGGCGCGCCGCCCGGAAACGCTCGGACATCCGACGAGGCGAGGATAGGAGTGTGCCCTAGCGGGGCAGACCTATCGATGGGCCAGGTAGGGCACCGCCCAAGGTAAGGAAACCAGAAGAATCTCCCGCAAACCGCCGGGAACCGGGAAACCGATTCCGCCGAGCGGGGTCTAAATAGGTGACGTTATCAAGAGGGCGGATTGGTTCGACAGACGTCGAACAATACGCTATAATTCGATACGGATCGAACTATGGACGACAAGAGGATTCAATTGGAAAACTTTGAAAACGACCGTCGGACCGCGGCAGCGCGGCTCGACAAGCACGAAACCGCTCAGCGCGTACGGTCGGGTCAGACCAAGCGCACCGCGGCGACGGGCAACCGGCGTCAGGTCAGGCGCCGGCGGACCCACGCGGGTGCACAGGTCGATACCGGGCTTGAGCTGCGCGCGGCGATCGAGGACGACCGGGGCGCCGGCGTCGCCGATTCGCTCGAGCTGTTCCTGAGGCGGGCCCGGCTTCATCCGCTGCTGACCGCGGCGGAGGAGATCGAGCTGGCCAAGCGGATCGAGCGCGGCGACCTCGAGGCCAAGGAGAAGATGATCAACGCGAACCTGCGGCTCGTCGTATCGCAGGCGCGGCGCTACCAGGGTCATGGCCTGCCCATGGAGGACCTGGTCCAGGAAGGAATGCTGGGCCTGATCCGGGCGGTCGAGAAGTTCGACTGGCGGCGCGGATTCAAGTTCTCCACCTACGGCACGCTGTGGATTCGGCAGGCGATTCAGCGCGGGCTCCAGAACCACGGACGCACGATCCGGGTTCCGGTGCACGTTTCCCAGCGCCAGGTCAAGGTGCGCAAGGTCGAGTCCGAGCTCAGCACCAAGCTGGGACGGGAGCCGACCGACGAGGAGATCGCCGCGGTGACCGAGATCCCGCTCGAGGAGATCGCCGAGCTGCGTGAACTCAGCCGCGCCATGACGAGCCTCGATCAGCCGGTGAGCGAGGACGGCGAGACCGCACTGGGTGACCTGCTCGCGTCAGAGCGTCCCGAGCCGCTGGAGGAAGTGGCCGAGAACGAGCGCGATCAGCGCGTCAACGAGGCGGTCGGACGGCTTCCGGCGGCCGAGCAGAGCGTGATTCGCCTGCGCTTTGGACTCGCCGGTGGGGAGCCCAAGACGCTTCGGCAGGCGGGTTCCGAGCTAGGGATCACCGCCGAGCGGGCGCGCCAGCTCGAGGAGCAGGGCCTGCGGCGACTCGCCGCGACGGCCGAGCTCGCGGGCCTCGGCGAAGCCGCCTAGCAGCCTAAGTCTCACCTGGCAATCAAAACGTCACACGGCGCGCGTGCGCACACCCGAGCGGGTAGTGAGTACGCGCGCCACGGCGTTAAGGGGCTGGTCGCTCTCGGATCGAGCACGATGAGGGCGGCTCGGGTCTCCTCGGCGACGTCGATGATCGCGTCGGCCGTGTCCCCGGCGGTCAGATGGGGCGTGGCGTCAACCCCGCGCCGGCGCAGGTCCTCGGCGGCGCCGGACAGCCGCTCGTCGAGCGCGCGCCGGTCGGAGAGCACCGGCCAGTAGGTCTCGACCAGGTGCACCTGCGCGTGCTGGGCCGCCGCCAGCCCGGCGGCGGCGGCAATCGCCGGCGCCTCGCCGCCGGATGCGTAGGCATGCGCCACGATCACGTTGGCCGGCTCGAGGGTCGGCTGGGTCCGGCGGTAGGCGAAATCGGCCACCTGCCGCCACATGCTGATCGCCGGTACGAACAGCCCGCGCGCGACGCCGGTGAGCACGAGCCTCAGCTGCGGGCTGCGCTCCGGCGCCGCCGGCAGCTCGATGTCCAGCTCGACCTGCGAGCCGACGCGCCGCTGCGCGGTGTGACCAAGACGCTCGAGCAGGCGTAGCGCGTCGTTGTTCTCGGCCAGCAGCAGCGCCGTGAATCGCTCGATCCGCTCCTCGCGGGCGCGGTCGACCAGCCGGTCGAGAAGCTCCGTGGCCACTCCGCGGTGCTGCCAGTCATCGGCGACGACGATCGCGCATTCGGCCACGGCGTCGTTCACGCGCACGAAGCGAGCGACGCCGATTCCCTCGCCGGTCTCGGGGTCCAGGGCGACGAGCGCCTCGTGGTCGTGGTGGTCGACGGCGGTCAGGTAGGACAGTTGCTGGTCGCTCAATTCGGCGAGCGGCGACTGGAATCGCATGTAGCGCGATCGCTCCGAGAGCCGCTCGAAGGCTGTGCGCAGGAGCTTGCGGTCCTCGGGCTCGATCGGGCGGATCAGCACCGAGGATCCGTCCCGGAGAGGGGTGCGCTCGGGTTCGGTGCCCGTCAAGAGGTGCTGAGCGTCGTGGCCGCGGCCGCCCGATCGGCGGCGTGGGCGTGACCCGCGATCGCGTCCACCAGTTGCGGCCAGGCGGCCTCGGGCAGGTCGTGTCCCATGCCCTCGATGATCTGGAGGCGCGCGCCCGGAATCGCCTTCGCTGTCGCCTCCCCGCCCGATCTCGCGACCATTTTGTCCTTGGAGCCGTGGATGACCAGCGTGGGCGCTCGGATCGTGTGAAGCTCCCGCGTTCGATCTCCTGACGCGATGATTGCCCCGAGCTGTCGCCCGGGGCCGGCCGGGTCGTGGCCCCGGCCGTAGCTGCGGGCCACCATGTCGCGCACGCGCTCCTTGTCGAACGGCAGGCCGCGCGAGCCGATCGCCTCGAACACAAGCGTGTTGTGTTCGATGTAGCCCTCGCGGTCCTCGGGCGCGCGCTTGAGCAGGTAGCGGTAGATGCCGAACGCCGGCTGGCCCTTCCAGCGGCTGCCGGTGTTGGACATGATCGAGACGAGCGAGCGGGCGTCCTGCGGCCGGCGGGCGGCGAGCGTCTGGGCGATCATGCCGCCCATCGAGGCTCCGACGATGTGGGCCGGAGCGAGCTGGAGCTCGTGCAGAAGGCCGGCGGCGTCGCCCGCCATGTCGCCCAGGTCGTAGAGGACGGGGTCGATCCGGCGGGTGAGGAGTTGGCGGGGGGTAGGCGGGGCGCCGTGGATGCGGGTCGAGCGGCCGATGTCGCGATTGTCGAAGCGGATGATCTGAAATCCGCGCTCGGCGAGTTGCCCGCAGAACTCATCCGGCCAGCCGATCATCTGCGTGCCGAGGCCCATGATCAGGAGCATGGGCGGATCGGACTCGTTGCCGAACCGCTCGTAGCAGAGCCGGATGGCCCCGCCGACGTCGACGAAAGACTCAGATTGGTCGGCGGCGCCTGGCGGCGGCGCCTTAGCCTCAGCCATAGAGCTGCTCAAAGACGTCCGCGTAGCGCTCGTGGACCACGTTGCGCTTGAGCTTCAGGGTGGGGGTGAGCGCGCCCGACTCCTGGGTCAGGTCGTGGTCGAGGACGGCGAACTTCTTGACCTGCTCGACCCGGGCGTACTTGGCGTTGGCACGGTCGAGCTCGGCTTGGATCAGCTCGCGGATCTGTTCGTGTTCGGAGAGTTCGGCGATGTCTTCTGGGAGGCCGTTCTCGGCGGCCCAGGGGAGGATCGTCTCGGCGTCGAGGGTGATCAGCACCACCGGATAGGGGCGGCGATCGCCGTACATGACCGCCTGGGAGATCCAGCGCGATTGCTTGAGGTCGTTCTCGAGGTTGGCCGGGGTGAGGTTCTTGCCGCCGGCTGTGATGATGATGTCCTTCTTGCGGCCGGTGATCGACAGGTAACCGTCCTCGTCGAGCGATCCCAGATCGCCGGTCATCAGCCATCCGTCCTCGGTGAACGTGTCCTTGGTCGCCTGCGGGTTGCGCCAGTACTCGCGGAACACGTTGGGTCCCTTGGTCAGGATCTCGCCGTCCTCGGCGATCTTGAACTCGACGCCGGGCATGGCGCGGCCGACCGTTCCGAACCTGATGCTCTCGAGCGTGTTGACCGCGCCGACCGCGGTCGTCTCGGTCATGCCCCAGCCCTCGAGCACGGGCACGCCACAGGCGTAGAAGAACTCCAGGATCTCCTTGGCGATCGGGGCCGCGCCGGACACGGCCTTGGTCAGGTGGTTGCCGAACAGGCCGCGGACCTTTGCGTAGAGCGCCTCCTCGGCCCTGTCGTAAAGCGCCTGCAGCTCAGCCGGGATGGCTTGGCCGTGCTGCTGGAGGTTGCGGACCTTGACGCCTAAGTCGACCGCTTGTTGCAGTTGCTGCGGGTCCTCGGCCATCGCCTGGGCGAGCGCGTAGATCTTCTCGAAGATCCGTGGGACCGAGGGCATGTAGGTGGCCTTCACCTGTTGGAGCTCGACGACGATCTGCTGGGGGTCGCCGCCGAAGTAGACGATCCCGCTGCCCACGTCGAACGAGGCGAGCTGCACGGTCAATGCGAAAGCGTGGGCGAGCGGGAGGTAGAGGTACGTCATCTCGCCCTCGTTGACGAACTCGATCTCCTCGACCATCAGGCCGACCGAGGCGCAGTTGCCGTGGCTGAGCACGACGCCCTTGGGCGCACCGGTCGTGCCCGAGGTGTAGATGATCGTGTACGGGTCCTCGGGTTTCACTGCGTCGCAGCGGCGCTCGAGCTCGGCGCGGTCCTGGCCGCGGCCTTGGCTGCGAAGTGCTTCGATCGTGGTGGCATCCCCGGCGCCGTCCGGGTCGATGACGACGAGGTGCTCGAGGTGTTCAAGATTGCCGCGGATCTGCTCGATCTTGGCTCGTTGGCCCGCGTCCTCGCAGATCACGATCCTGGCGTCGGAGTTGCCGGCGACCCACTCGCACTCCTCGGGCGAGTTGGTCGGGTAGATGGGGACGACGATCCCGCCCGCTCGGGAAATGGCGAGGCTCGAGTAGGTCCACTCGGGGCGTGTGTTGGCGAGCAGGGCGACGCGGTCGCCGGGGTTCACGCCGAGCTCGACCAGTCCGAACGCGAGTTCGTCGACGATCTTGCCGACCTCGGCGAACGTGGTGTCGTGCCACTGATCGCCCTGGCGATGCCGGACCGCCGTTCGGTCCCGGAACCGCTCCGCCGCGCTTGCCGCCGCCCGCGCGATCGTCTTGTTACTCGCGTTTACTGCTCCTGTGGCCATCGTTCGCCTCCTCGGGTTGCTCCTACCCTAGTGGCGAGCGCTCCACCGGGCCATCTTGACGAACAGCTCGGGAGGCGAGAGCGCGGGCAGCCCCGGATCGAACTCCCGATACAGGTTGGCCACGTTAGCCGCGATGCGCTCGGGATCACCCCAGTCGCGGAAGTCGGAGATGTCGATGTCGTCCGCCGCCGCGTCTTCGTCCATGCCGGCGTCGAAGCGGCTTCTCGCTTCGTCACGGATGTAGGTCAGGTAGCGCTGGACGTCGCGGACGCCCGAATGGTCGGTGACCGGGCCGTGGCCGGGGACGATCGTGGCCGCGTTGAGCTCGAGGATCCGGTCGCACGCGAGCAGCCAGTTGGACACCGGACCGGCCCACATCACCGGGGTTCCCTCGATGAACAGCAGGTCACCGGTGAACACCACGTGCGCGTCGGGCACGTACGCGATCGAGTCGCCGCTTGTATGCGCGGGCCCGAGCTGCAGCAGCCGGACGTGGCGGTCGCCAACGTCGAGCACGTGGTCCTGTTCGAACGCCTGGGTGGGCAGACGCTCGGTCACCGCGGAAAAGTTGAACTTCCGCATGGTGCGGGCGGCGAAGGCGTCGAACTCGGGGCCGAGGTCGAGCTCGTTGAAGAGCGTGTGGGCGGCGCTGGGGGTCACGGTGCGCATGTCCTCGATCGCGCGCGCGCTGGCGACGATCGGGATCCCGTCGGGCAGCAGCTCGTTGCCGAACCAGTGGTCGCCGTTGCCGTGGGTGTTGAACGCCTGGCCGATGGGATGCTTCTGCGTGATCGGGTCCATGGTGTCCAGCATCTCGCGCGTCAGTTTCAGATCGAACAACGTGTCGACCAGCAACGAGGTTCCTTGGGAGGTGATCAGGCCGGCGTTGCTCCAGCCCCAGCCTCCGTCGGGCTGGAGGTATGTGTAGAGCCCGTCGCCGAGCTCGTGCAGTCCTTTGGTGTAGGCGATCTTGGCCATCTTTTTGGCGCTTAGAACTCGGGTTCGGCTGGGAGGCCGACGTAGTTCTCGGCCAGGCTGCGCGCGGCCGCCTCTGAGCGGTCGACGTACTCGAGCCGGGCGAGCTGAAGCCGGCGCTGGAACGGGCCGCCGCCGAGATCATGGAGCATCTGCGTCATGTAGTTGGAGAAGTCCTGGGCGCGCCACACCCGGCGCAGGGCGGCTTCTGTGTACCCGTCGGCGCGTTTGCTGTTGTTCTTGGCGATTAGTTCGGTAAGCGCGGGCGCTAGGAGGCGGACATCGTTGACCGCCAGGTTCAGGCCCTTGGCGCCGGTGGGCGGCACGATGTGAGCCGAGTCGCCGGCCAGGAACAGGCGGCCGTGCTGCATCGGCTCGGCGACGTAGGAGCGCATCGGGGTGATGCCCTTGTCGAAGATGTTGCCCTCGTTGACGTTGGCCAGGCGCGTCTGGAGCGCGCTCCAGATCCGGTCGTCGGGCCAGTTGCCGATGTCATCGTCCGCGTCGACCTGGAGGTAGAGCCGGCTGATCTTCTGCGAGCGCATCGTGTACAGCGCGAAGCCGTCGGCGTGCCAGGCGTAGATCAGCTCTTCGGTCGCGGGCTGGGCCTCGGCCAGGATCCCGAGCCAGCCGAAGGGGTAGACGTAGTCGTACTGGGTGATGTGCTGCTCGATCGTCGGGCGGCTGACGCCGTGGAAGCCGTCGCATCCCGCGATCGCGTCGCACGCGAGCTCGTGGGCCTGGCCGTCGTGCTCGTAGGTGATTCGGGGTGTGTCGGTCTCGATGTCGTGGATTTCCACGTCGTTGACTTCAAAGAGGACCGGCACGTCGCGATCGAGCAGGGCGCTGGTGAGGTCCTTGACGACCTCCTGCTGGCCGTAGATCGTGATGTGGCGGCCGGTGAGATTTGCCATGTCGACGTAGTGGTTCTTGTCGTGGTAGCGGAGGTAGATGCCGTTGTGCTCGAGGCCTTCGCTTTCGAGGCGGTCGGCGACATCGAGCTCGCGCAGCAGGTCGACGGTGTTCTGCTCGAGCAGCCCGGCGCGCACCCGCTTCTCGACGTAGGCGCGGTCGCGTGACTCGAGCACAACCGTGTCGATGTTGGCCCGGTGCAGCAACATGGCCAGGGTCAGCCCAGCGGGCCCGGCGCCGACGATGCCTACCTGGGTGCGCACGGCGGCAGTCTATGCGGGGGGGTTGGGGTCCGGGTCGGTGACGACGATCACCTCGAGCCGGCGCGGGCCGTGCACTCCGCGGACCCGGACCATCTCGATGTCCACGGTGGCCGACGGACCGGAGATGAACGTCAGGGCGCGGGTCGGATCGGCTTGGAGCTTGGCGATGGCCTCGGGGACGGAGGAGACGATCTGGTGCTCTTTGACTACGCAGAGGTGGTAGTCGGGGACGAGCGTGAGCGCGCGCCGGCCCATCCCGGGGCCGCCGTCGAGGACGATCGTGCCGGTCTGAGCGATCGCGAGCGCGCAGGTCGTGATCACGCCGTCGCAGGCGTCAAGGGCGTGGGCGTCGAGGGGCGGTTCGTCTTTGAGCGGGTTGGTGACCCATGTGTCCGGGATGCCGGCGGGGGTGACGATTCTGCGGTCTTTCAGGATCGCGTGGACGGTGTCGGCGAGGTCGCTTGCTGGAATGTGGTGGGTGGTGGCCTCGTAGTGGGCGAGGCGGTCGAAGAAGGTGTCGAGTCCGTCATCGGTGGCTTTGCGGTAGTCGCGGGGGATGTCGGGGGTGGGTCCGGCGTTCTCGATCGCAGTCCTGACCCGGCCCAGGATCTCCTCGCGCGCGCTCACCGCTTCCTCCACCAGTCGCGAAACGGCTCGGCTGGGGGCTCGGGTAGATCGCGAGTGCTGGTCCAACGGGAAAGAGGGGGTGGTGCGGCGTGGCGAATCAGACGTATCAGTTTGCCTGATTTGAGAGCGGCGGTCCAGCGCCGGCGGCCGCTCATCGCTTGTGCGGCCGCTGCGAACGTCGCGTCTTGTGTTCTATGCGGTTTCGCCTTGACCGCGTCGTGTCTGAGCTTGACGAGCACGGTCGGGATGTCGATCTCGACCGGGCAAACCTCGTAGCAGGCGCCGCACAGCGACGAGGCGAACGGCAGCTCGGAGGCGTGCTCGACCCCGGCCATTAGCGGGGTGAGGATCGCGCCGATCGGCCCCGGATAGGTCACGCCGTAGGCGTGGCCGCCGGTGCGCTCGTACACCGGGCAGACGTTGAGGCAGGCCGCGCAGCGGATGCATCTGAGGGCTTGCTTTCCGGTTTCGTCTCGGAGTACGTTCGTCCGACCGTTGTCGAGCAGCACGATGTGGACGTTCTGGGGCCCGTCGTTGTCTGTGACGCCCGTCCAGATCGAGTTGTACGGGTTCATGCGCTCGCCGGTGGCGGAGCGGGGGAGGAGCTGGAGGAAGACCTCGAGGTCTTTGAACGTGGGTATGAGCTTCTCGATCCCCACCACGCTGATCAGGGTGTCCGGCAGTGTCAGGCACATGCGGCCGTTGCCCTCGGACTCGGCGATCAGGAGTCCGCCGGTCTCGGCGATGGCGAAGTTGGCGCCGCTGACCGCGGTTTTCGTTTGCAGGAAGAGTCGTCGGAGGTGTTTTCGCGCTGCCTCGGCCAGATCGTGTGGATCGTCGGTGAGGTCCCTGGGCGCCTCGGGCATGTGGTCGAGGAAGATCCGGCGGATCTCGGCCCGGTTCTTGTGGAGGGCGGGGACGACGATGTGGCTCGGGCGGTCGTGGGCGAGCTGGATGATCATCTCCGCGAAGTCGGTCTCGTGGGCGGTGATACCGGCTTGCTTGCAGGCCTTGACGAGGCCAATCTCCTGGGTGACCATCGACTTGACCTTGATGGTTTCGGTGTGACCGGTTTGTTTGATCAGGTCGGTGACGAGCTGGTTGGCCTCGGTGGCGTCGCGGGCCCAGTGGACGTGGGCTCCCCGGTCGGTTGCGTTGCGCTCGAACTGCTCGAGGTAGGTGTCGAGGTGACTGAGGGTTTGATCCTTGATCGCGGCGCCGGCATGTCTTAGTTGCTGCCAGTCGGGGGTCTCGGCGACCAGGCCGGCGCGGCGTTCCCGGATCGTTGCCGTGGCCTTGCGGACGTTGCGGCGCAGCTGTGAGTCGTTGACCGCGGCCTTGGCGTTCTGGGGAAAGTTCGGACCCGCCCGCCCCGCCCGCCCCTCGTCGGTCCAGATCAGATCGCCCGTGCTCATATCGCGGTGTCCCCGTCGGTGCTCGCGAGTATCTCGGCGAGGTGGAGGGTGCGGATGCCGGCGCGGATCCGGTCCAGCCCGCCGCCGATGTGCATCAGGCAGGAGCGATCGCCGGCGCACAGGACCTCGGCGCCCGTCTCGATCACCGACTCCATCTTGTCAGCCAGCATCGCCGCCGACACGTCGGGGTTCTTGATCGAGAACGTGCCGCCGAACCCGCAGCATTCGTCGTTGCGGGGAAGGTCGACGAGCTCGATGCCGTGGACTCTCTTGAGCAGGCGCACCGGGCGGTCGCCTACGTGGAGCATGCGGACCGAGTGGCAGGTGGGGTGGTAGGTGACCCGATGCGGGAAGTAGGCGCCGACGTCCTCGGTGTGCAGAACGTCGACCAGGAACTGGGAGAGCTCGTAGGTCTTCTCGGCGGTTTGTTGGGCTCTGGCTGCGAGCTCGTTGTCGTTGGCGGTTTTGGCGATCATCACGTGCTGGTGGCGGATCGCACCCGCGCACGACCCGGACGGGACCACGATTGCGTCGTATTCGCTGAACGTGTCGACGTAGCGGCGGACCAGCTTGGGCTCGAAGTAGCCGCTGTTGGCGTGCATCTGGCCGCAGCAGGTCTGCTCGAGCGGGAACTCGACGGTCTGGCCGAGGCGCTCGAGGATCGTCACGGTCGCCTTGCCGGCGTCGGGGAAGAGCGCGTCGACCAGACAGGTGGCAAATAGCGCTACGCGCATCGGCTGCATGATCCCGTCTGGGGCGGAGCGGCGCGTTCGCGAGTCACGGCTCGGTTCCAACTCTGCACCAAACCGCCTGCATTTGGGCCGGTTTCGGGGTGGCGGGTGGACACTTGGCGCCATGCCCGCTGATTCAGCCGTACTAACCCATCACTCGCCGACCTACACCGGGCGAGTGCATGCCCAGGCATGTCCCACGTTGCCAACCGCGCACTCGCCGGCGGGAGGGCGCCGAGTGCGTCGTTAGTACGGTGGCTGGCGCGGAGGGAGACGCGGCGGCGGGGCGGATCGCCGCGACGCAGCGGACGATCGTGGATGCGGAGCAACTGCATGCGTGCGGGATCGGCAAGCGAGCGATCGAGTATCGGCTCGCCGCCGGGCGGCTACATGTCATGTTCCAGGGCGTCTACTCGTTCGGCTGCGGCGAGCTACCACCGTTGGCGCTCGAGCAGGCCGCGCTGATCGCGTGCGGCGAGAAGAGCTTTCTCAGCCAGCTGTCGTCCGCGTTCGTGTGGGGGCTGACGCCGCAGGCGCCCGCGGTCGTCGATGTCTCGGTCGTCGGCCGTTCCATCGCGTCTCGGGAGGGACTCCGGGTGCATCGGATCCGCGAGATCGACCGGCGGGAGCTGCGCCGCCGCGAGGGTCTGTGGGTGAGTTCGCCGCCAAGGGTTTGTCTGGAGGTTGCGGCGACGTCGCCGTCGGACCTTCCGGGCGTGATAGATGAGGGGCTCGCGAAGCGGCTGTTGAGCAAGCGAGAGATCGAGCAGGTGCTGAGACGCCACCGGGGACGCCGGGGCGCCGCCCGGCTGGCGGCGATTCTCGGCGATGAGTCGGCCATGACGATCACTCGTTCACGGGCGGAGAAGGCCATGCTCAAGCTGATCCGGGACGGGCGGCTGCCCATCCCCGAGGTGAATGTGCGGTTCGGTCCGTACAAGCCGGACTTCCTGTGGCGGTCGCACAAGCTGATCGTCGAGCTCGACAGCCACGGCTTCCATGCAGGTCCGCGGGCGTTCCAGAACGACCGCGAGAAGGACCTCTACTATCGCGATGCTGGCTTCGACGTTCTGCGTTTCACGCGCGCGCACGTGATCTATGAGCCTGCGATCGTCTTGGTCAGGCTGGTTCGGGCGCTGGACCGGCGAGTGCCGGCGTAGGCTCGCGCCGCTCGACCTCAGCCCGCACCACGGGCGCGACCTCGGTTCCGAACAGCTCGATCGAGCGCATGACGTCTGCGTGTGCCACCGCTCCGACGCTCATCTGGCCGACGTAGCGCTGGTTGCCGAACAGCTCGTGCTCGAACAGGATCTTCTCGGCGACCTCGCTCGGCGAACCGGCGGCCAGAGCGCCGCGGGGTGAGCGCAGCGCGTCATATTCGGGTCGTCCGGACGGCGGCCAACCGCGCTCCCGGCCGATGCGGTTCATCATCGCCAGGTAGGGCGCGGCGAAGGCTCGATCGGCCGCCCCCGAGGTCTCGCCGACGAAGGCATGCGTGTTGATCGCGACCCGCGCATCCGCCGGATCGTGGCCGGCCGCCGCGAACGCGTGGCGGTACAGGTCGACCAGCGGCACGAACCGCTCGGGCTGACCGCCAATGATGGCGACGGTCAGGGGCAAGCCCAGCGCGCCGGCGCGAACCACCGACTGCGGCGTTCCGCCGACCGCCACCCAGACGGGGAGCGGATCCTGGACGGGCCGCGGCCACACGCCGGCGTCGTTCAGCGGAGCCCGGTGACGACCCGACCAGGTCACGTGCGTCGACTCGCGGATTCGGAGCAACAGCTCGAGCTTCTCGGCGAACAACTCGTCGTAGTCGTCGAGGTCGTGGCCGAAGAGAGGGAAGGACTCGATGAATGATCCGCGCCCGGCCATGATCTCGGCCCGGCCGCCCGAGATCAGGTCCAGGTGGGCGAACTGCTGGAAGACACGGACCGGGTCGTCCGAGCTGAGCACGGTGACTGCGCTCGAGAGCCGGATCCGCTCGGTCCGCGCCGCGATTGCGGCAAGCGCGACGGCGGGCGAGGACACGAGAAAGTCCTCGCGGTGATGCTCGCCGACGGCGAACACGTCGAGCCCGAGCTGGTCGGCCAGCTCGGCCTCCTCGAGTAGCTCGCGCATGCGCTGCTCCGGGCTGACTCCCGACGCTAGGTCGGCGAAGGTGGCTAGTCCAAGTTCCATGATGAGACTGAGGATAGCATGATAGTTGTCCCCACAACTATCGCCGGCGGGTGAGCGGGGAGCGGGAGCGGGGAGCGGGGAGCGGGCGAGCGAGCGAGGGAGCGAGTGAGCGGGCGATCGGTCGGGCTGAGCGAGCCGGAGTCCGGTCAGGCCGGAGTCTGTTCGAGCGGCGGCATCGCAGCGGCGAGCTGCAGCGCTCGGGTCTTGGCGGCGCGGACCGCCGAGGTCAGAGTGTCCAGGTCGTAGACGCCGTAATGGCGCCGGCCGTTGATAAAGAACGTCGGCGTGCCCGACACTCCGCTCTCGTCGGCGCTGGCGACGTCCTCGCTCACGCGCTGGGCATAAGCGCGGGTCCGCAGCTCATCCTTGAAGCGCTCAACGTCGAGGCCCAGCTCAGTGGCGTAATTGGTGAGATCGCGCGGCGTCAGCTCCCCCTGATGGCCGAGCAGCGCGTCGTACATCTCCCAGAACTTGCCCTGCGCCGCGGCGGCTTCGGACGCCTCGGAGGCGAGCTGCGCGCTCGGGTGGACGTCGCTGAGCGGCAAGTGGCGCCAGACGTATCGGACGTCACCGCCGTGCTGGGCGAGGAGCTCTCGGATCGTGCCTTCGGCCATCCCGCAGTACGGGCACTCGAAATCCCCGTACTCCACCAGCGTGACCGGGGCGTCATCGGGGCCGCGGATGTGGTCGTACTCGGGATCGACGTCGGCCGTGAGGTCGAGGATGTCCTCGGCGGTGCGGGCAACCTGACGCGCGCGAAGCGTCTCGGGCAACCGGCGGATCAGGCGGGTCAAGGCCCACGCCAGCGCCGGCGCGACCAACACCGTGCAGAGCGTCCCGAGCTTCGCCTCGTCGAGCTCGATGCCGGTGAAGGCGAGGCTCGACACGAGAATCGAGACGGTGAAGCCGATGCCGGCGCACGCGCCCGCGGTCAGCAGCACCGGTTCGCTGATCGGCGACCGGGGTCCATGAAACGCCGGTCGCGAGGCGATCCACGCGCCGGTGAACACCCCGATGGGTTTGCCCACGACGTACCCGAGCAGGATCCCCCACGTGATCGGCGAGGAGACCGCGTCGCTCAGCAGGGTCGAGGTCATGTGTATTCCCGCGTTGGCGAGCGCGAACAGCGGCACGATCACGTAGCTCGTCCACGGGTGGAGCTCGTACTGGAGCCGCTCGTTGGGCGAGATCGCCGCCTGCAGGCTCTGACCGGCGGAGCGAGCAAGCTCGGGCGTCGGCTGCTCGCGGAACTCGCGGGTCAGCGTCGTCGCCCGCTCCAGATCGTCGCGCGACGGCGGGTAGGCGCTGGTCGCGAGCCCGATCGCCAGTCCAGAGATGACCGGGTCGATGCCGGACTTGAACATCGCGACCCAGATCCCGACGGCGAGCCCGACCGAAATCGCGGCTCGTCCGAACGGCGCATAGCGCAGCGCCACGAGCGCCCCGAACAACGCGACCGCGACGCCAAGCGCGAGCACAGAGACGTGAGTGGTGTAAACGGTCGCGATCACCACGAGCGCCGCCAGGTCGTCCGCCACGGCCAGGGTGAGCAGGAACACCCGAATCCGGGTTGCGGTCCGGGGAGTCACGAGCGCCACCGCCGCGAGCGCGAACGCCGTGTCGCTCGACATCGCCGCGCCCCACCCGTGCCCCCCTGCTCGGCCGGCGTTGAATGCGAGGTAGATGAGTATCGGTACCGTGACGCCGCCGATCGCCCCGAACACGGGAACCGCAAGCCGGCTGCGTTCGCGGAGCTCTCCGAGGTCGAGCTGGCGCTTGGCCTCGAGGCCGACGACGAGGAAGAACAGCGTCATCAGTCCCTCGTTGACCCAGGTACGGAAGTCGGCGGCGATCCCCGTGCTTCCCACGTGGATCGAAAGCTCGGTGTTCCACACCGACTCGTACGTGTGCCACCACGGCGAGTTCGCCCACACCAGCGCGGCGATCGCGGCGCCGAGCATGACGAACGCCCCGCCAGCCTCCGTGCTCAAGAAGCTGCGGACGGGCGCGGCGAGGTTCCTCGCCCACGCGGTCCGACCGCTGAACGGGACCGCCTCTGTGGTAACGCTCATCGACGCGTTACTCGATCAGCGGAGGCTCGCGCAGATTCGTGTTGATCTGCCGCGATAGCGCCTCGGAGGCGGCGCGCTGGGCGAGGCGCCGCTGCTCCTCGTCCTCTCGGTCGGCCAGGGCGGTGCGGTAGGCGTCGGCGGCGATCTCGTAGCGCTCGTGTTCCCGCTCGGTGGCGAGCGCCGCCTCGCGTCGCAAGGTCTCGGCCCGTTCGGTGACCTCCGCGGCCGGCTCGTCCGGCGGGTGAAGCTCGCGATGTTCGAGCTCGCGTACGAACGTGAAGTGCCGCTCGCCGGCATGGACGGGACGGTGGCGCGTGGAGCAGATCGCGATCGAGCCATCGTCCTGGACCTCGGTGCTGACCTCGAAGTGGGTGTAGGGCTCGATCGACGCGAGCCACTGCTGGCGACGCTCGACGATCTCGACGTTGGTGTGTCCCTCGAGCGAGTTCGCGGTCAGCTCCGCCACGTGAACCCAGCCCCAGTGGGTGGAGATGAGCACCGCGCCCAGCACAACGGCCACGATCGCCGCCAAATCGAAGCCGCTCGCGACAGCATCGACCACGCCAAACAGGACGAGCAGGACGCCGATCACCAGCGAGGCCGCAGTGAGGGTCGCGCCAGTCCCGACGATCCGGGTGTGCCGATGGCTGCGGGGGATGGCCTCGGGATGGCCGAGGGCGGCGGGGAGCTTGCCCAGGTCCTCGCCCAGAAGTCGCTCGTCCGGCTGATAGCCGACGAACTCGGCGGCGTTGGACGTCTCGCTCATACGACGTGAAGGTACTCCTCGATCACGGGCTTTCGTGGTGCTTAACTTGCTTATGCCAAACACGCGCCGGTCGGGATCGGCGAGCGCTGAGTCCCAGCCCTGGAAAGGGGGCACAGATGCCGTTGTTTTTCTTCACCGTCGAGCAGCAGGAGCGGGCGATTGTCGAGCGCTTCGGAAAGTTCGTTCGGGTCGCCGGCCCCGGGCTTCAGACCAAGACCCCGTTTGTCGAGCGGGTGGCGGGCCGGATGAGCCTGCAGG